>WNGC01000285.1_pt1 | contig 47213 bp, 43 predicted proteins | sample 5400051 | NCBI WGS metagenome assembly WNGC01 (sample SAMN13153368, study PRJNA577476) | soil metagenome | isolation source: 20 cm soil or saprolite under grassland replicate 2 | place: USA:California | collected 2016-06-15
AGCAACGTTGCGGTATGTACAACGCGGGGGGTAATGAAATCGCCGGTGTTAGTCCAAGTCCCGGTCGCCGGATCGTACAGTTCGGCGCTCGCCAGGTCGCCGTCGTTAGCCCCAACCCCAACCCCAACCCCAACCCCAACACCAACAGCCACGCCGACGCCAAGCGTTACCACTAGCCCGCCCCCTACGGCTACTCCATCTTCTACCCCAACGCCTTCACCAACGGCGACGCAAACTCCAACAGGCACGCCCAGGCCTAGTCCCACGCCCAGGCTTCGCCCGACTCCGCCGCCACGGCCGACTCCACCTCGATGAACGTTGCAGACCGGCTTGTTGAGGCTATGTCATGACAAGTTTGTGATCGGTGAGAAGTAGATAGTCGGACCAAAATTCGAGATTCGACCATCCGTCTTTGTCGTAGAAAAAAGGCCGGGTCACGCAGGAGCAGAGGGAGTGATTTGTGCGTCCTTCGGACCTTTGAATCCCTTGCGCGCGTCTGCCGGCCGAAAGAACCCTTCGGATAACAGATTTTTTAGGCTGATTCCTTTTTGTAACGTGGTATTGTAGTTGGCGGTTCCGAAACGAGGTTTTGGTTATGAAACCCAGGAGTCCTTCCACGGACGGTGATGGGCAATTTCCGCACACCGACTATTTTTTTCATTCCGGTTTCGGCCACTGGCACGGCGGCTATTTTTCGCCTTACGACGGAGAGGACAGACATGGAGTCAGGAATTTTTACAATTTAGCACGCGAATTCCGCATCGAGGCTGCACGAGAGCGTGCCAAGGAAATGGCCGTGTTTGCACTAATTGTTCTGACCTCAGCGTGGCCGGTGCTCTACATGGTCGTCACAGTGGTGAAACTACTCAGCAAAGGGCGTCCGTTGGACCACTAGGGAGTCTTCCGCGATTTGGTTCGACGGCTATCTTTCTCAATTAACGGCTCCGGCGGGCACGAACGCCCGCCAGCCGTACTTACTTCTTTGGCCAGAGAAATTCCTCGCGGTATTCGGGCGTCTTTTCCGGAGCGAGCCCATGGCGTGTGACGTTTTCGGTCACGACGCGCGGAATGAGGAAGTTCAGCAAATAATCTTCTCCGCCGGCTTTGGTGCCGCCGCCACTCATCTTGAATCCGCCAAACGGATGACGGCCAACTATCGCACCGGTGCACGGGCGGTTGATGTACACGTTGCCGGCTTCCAATTGCGCTTTGATGCGCTCGATGTTGGCCGGGCTGCGTGAGAAAAAGCCACCGGTCAACGCATAATCGGTGCCATTGGCGACTTCGATGGCTTCATCGAGGTCGCGCACTTTGATCACACTTAGCACTGGGCCGAAAATCTCTTCGCGGGCAATCCGCATGTTTGACTTCACTCCAGTAAAAATTGTAGGTGGAATGAAATAACCGTGTGGCGGGACGTCCTTCGCCTGATAGGCGAGTGTCGCTTCGCTTTTACCGACCTCGATGTAATCCAGAATGCGCCGGTAGGCAGCCTCATCAATTACCGGCCCGACCACAACGCCCGCTTCTTCTGGATTGCCGACGCGCACGCTAGCAGCGGCACCGAGCAAGCGTTCCATGACGCGGTCGTGGTTTTCTTCGAGAACAATCAGCCGCGAGAGCGCGGAACACTTCTGGCCTTGAAAACCGAATGCCGAATAAATCGAATCGACAATGGCTTCATCCAGATCGGCATCGGAATCGACGATCATGGCATTTTTGCCGCCCATCTCGCAAATGACGCGTTTGAGCTCTCGCTGGCCTTCGCGAGTTTTGCCGGCGCTTTCCCAAATCCACAGCCCCACCTCGCGCGATCCTGTGAAGGCAATCAAATCGACGTCTTTGTGATCGACCATGTGCGCACCGATGACCGACCCTTTGCCGTTGAGAAAATTCAACACGCCGGGAGGCACGCCGGCCTCCTCGTAAATTTCCATCAGCATGGCGCCGATGATGACCGATTGCTCAGAGGGTTTCATGATCACCGTGTTGCCGGTGACGAGCGCGGCGCTGACCATCCCGCACAAGATCGCCATCGGAAAATTCCACGGCGCGATCACAAGCGCGACGCCACGTGGCCAGTAATGCTGGTAGCTTTCTTCGCCAGGCACATTTTGCGTGAGCCGGGGCCGGCCTAACAGTCGCATCCGGCGGGCGTAGAAGGTGCAGAAGTCGATGGCTTCGGCAATATCGCCGTCCGCCTGGCTCCACGGCTTACCGACCTCAAAGACCTCGAGCGCGGAGAGCTCAAATCGGCGTCGTTCGAGAATTTCGGCGACGCGCTCCAGTAATTCACAGCGCTGTTCAAACGAAGTGCGACGCCATTTTTCGAACGCAGCGCGAGCCGCGGCGACGGCGCGTTCAGCTTCGGGAATATCGGCTTCCGCGGCGTAGCCGACGATTTGGTCTGGCTGGCTCGGATTGACCGACGAAAACATTTTGTCGGTCCAAATCTTCTCGCCATTGATCGTGAGGGGAACTTTGCGTCCAAATTGTTTGCGCTGTTCGCGCAACGCAGCCCGCATTTTTTCCTGGTTCTCCGGTAAAGCGAAGTTCGTTAGGGGCGCATTGTCATAGGGAGCGCCCGGTTGTGTTTTGGGTGTATTTTTTGTCATATTTATGGTGGAATTTAGTGGCGGTAGAACGCCGTTTCGGCTCCGGTGCAAAATTTCTCTTGGATTGCGCAGCAGTTCTGCTGCCGGGACGTTGTCGGAAAATTTTGCGCGCAAAAATCCTTCATTCGAGGTGTTCTCGAGCAGACGTCGGACCAGGTAGGACATCCCGGGAAGAAGTTCACCGACTGGGCAATATTCCCGAACGCGATAACCCATATCCACTAATGCACGCTTAATTGGTCCAGCCATCCCATAGAGCAACTGAAACTCGAAGCGGCTGCGATCGACGCCAAGTTCATCCGCGAATGCCTGCGCGTGTGCGATGCTCCGAACGTTGTGCGACCCGAATGCGGACGTAACTACAGATTCATTCTCCAGTAGCAACCGCGTGAGCGTTTCGAAATTCGTATCGCTCTCCGGTTTCTGAAGATAAACCGGACAATCCCAGCCGTTCTGGCGCGATTTCGCTGTTTCGTAATCCCAATACGCGCCTTTCACCAGACGGACCGCAAACCGCGTTCCGCGCGCGCGACCCCACTCGATCAGGTCACGCAAATCTGCTTCAGAATCCCGCAAATAGGCTTGAGTGACAATTCCGGCATGCGGCCAATTCTTAAACTCTTCCTCGGTGAAAACGGTTTTGAACAATTCGAGGGTTATATTTTTGTGCGCATAGCTTTCCATGTCGAAATTGATGAAAGCGCCCACGTTTCGCGCGCGACGCAGCAAGGGCCGCAGCTTGGGCGCGAGGTGGGCAATGGCGTCCGCAGGGTCGGCCGGATTTATTTGCGAATAGAGGGCAGAAATTTTGACCGAAAGATTTACGACCGGGAAAAGTGCCGAATTTTTGCCCAGGGGATCAGTCCAGTCTTTTGTTTCGCGCGAGAGGCCCTCGAGCAAATCCAAGTAACGCGCCGCATACTCGTCGGTCTCCGTTTCATTGACGACAGCTTCTCCCAAGAGATCGACAGTAAATCCAATTTTTTGGGCGCGGCGCTTCCGCAACGTCCGCATGACATCGTCTGAATTTCGTCCGGCAATAAACTGGCGCGCCATTTCGGAAACGTTCCAGCGCAGGATAGGCCCGCTGATCCACGGAACCGCGCGCGCCAGACGAACGCCAGCCCCCAGAAATTCCGAGACCTTTTGCGAATCACGTGCCTCAGCGAAGTATTCCTGGAGATGCTGAACAATTTCGCCTGAGGTGCTCAGCGAAGGGAGAACATCAACAAAACGAAACAGTTGTTGTTTGAGCTGCTCATCGCGCATCGAGAGCATCATGAGTCGCTGATAAAATCCGGCTTTGCTGAAAAGGGGTTCAGGGTGTTTATCGACCAGCTCGAAGATGCGCTGTCCGCGCTGTTCGATTTCGCTTTGAAGCGACCTCATCCACGAAATTAGTTCGCCCCCATGCGTTAAGCAAAGACGGAACCAGACGTCTTTAGGGGCTCAAAAAAAAAATTACATCCAGACACGCTCAGTTTGCCATCGGCTTCCGAAATGAGGATGAAATTGCTTCAAGCAATTTTGAGGAGCAAGTGGAGGAGGTTTGCCTGGCAGACTCCGGAGGCCCAGGGCTCGGATCTGTCAGGCAATCTCTTTTTGTACTCATTTGATCGGGCGCAGAAAGCGCGTAGCAAACAGTCATGACCGTAGAGCGTCACGAATTTGCGAGCGATAACACTGCGCCGATTTGCCCGGAGGCGTCGGCCGCATTGCAGGAAGCCAATGCGGATTACGCCGCAGCGTATGGCGAGGACCGCTGGACGGCCCGCGTGTGCGACCGGATCCGCGGAATCTTCGAGACCGATTGCGACGTTTATTTTGTTTTCACCGGCACTGCGGCGAATGCCCTGGCTCTCGCGCAAATATGTCCGTCGTTTCGCAGTATTATCTGCCATCAGAACGCTCACATTCAGACCGATGAATGCGGCGGCCCGGAATTTTTCACCGGCGGATCGAAACTGCTCTTGGTCGGGGGCGGAAATGGGAAGATCGATATTGGCGAAGCCAAAGCGCTGCTTGCGCGACAGAACGAACTGCACTCGCACAAGCCGGGCGTGATCAGCATTGCAGAGGCAACCGAGTTCGGAACGGTTTATAATTGCGACGAAATTGCGGCGATCGCTGGCCTGGCGCGTTCGTACCAATTGTCCCTGCACATGGACGGTGCGCGTTTCGCCAACGCAGTCGCATCGCTCAACTGCTCACCAAGAACAATCACATGGGAGGTTGGAGTTGATGTTCTCTGCTTCGGCGGAACAAAAAATGGGACGGTCGCCGGTGAGTTAGTGATATTTTTCAACAGGGAGGTTTCGCGCGAGTTTGAGTATCGCGTCAAACAGGCCGGACAGCTCGGCTCCAAGATGCGTTTCCTGGCTGCGCCGTGGATGGGACTTTTGAAGGGGGACATATGGCTGCGGAATGCCCAACGAGCGAATCGCGCTGCGCGCGAGCTCGCGCGTCGTCTGCAGGGCAATACAAACGTAGAGATTGTATTTCCCGTAGAGGCAAACGCGGTATTTGCGCGGATGGACAACGAACTTGTGCGCGGTCTCGAAGCGCGCGGATGGTGCTTTTACAAGTTCATCGAGCCTGATGTTTACCGTTTGATGTGTTCATGGGCCACAACCGAGTGTGATATCGAGAGTTTCATCCGTGACGTTGCCTTAAATGATTGAACGAATGTCAATCAGTGACATCTGTATGGAGGTAAATGAATGTCTTGGTCCGAATTTTGACGCTTGTTCCCATCTTGCTCGTGGGGTGTCAGGCGACGCATAACGTCGCCTCTACGTCCTACCACGTGACCCGCGGCGCAGCGGTAGGCTCTTACAAAGTCGCTAGGGCTGTGGCGGTGGGCTCGTATCGTGTCGCCAGTGCTCCGGTGCATTATGTCACGGGGAAGCGGGGCGACGAATCAGCCGTTGTGGGAACGCAGACTCCGTCAGATGTTACTAATCCGGGTCAATCAATTCCGCCGCCAGAGATGGCGTCAGCGTCGCAACAGCAACCGCGAGTTGAGGCCGAACGTGGCCAGAGTCGGACATCGGGCGCAACCTCGCGTACGACTCGCGGAGAGACAGCGCAGTCATCATCGAGCGTCGCGTCCACGCGCGCTTCTGCTTCATCGACGGCGTTTCCGACAGGAAAATTAGTCCCTGGCAAACCGGGATATGTTTTAAGCCCATTCGACAAGGAAGGAAGATACGTGGATGTAAGTGGCTTCCCCTCTGGCACCAAAGTGAAAGATCCTTGGACCGATAAGATCTTTCTTGTTCCGTAAGTAGTTGTTGCACGTCTGGCGTCGCGCCACACCATCGTCGATTGCCGCGAACCGCAGCGAGTGCTAGGTAATAACATGAGACCGGCATCGCGAATTGCGACCTACGTGGTCGCTTGGTCTCTCTTCGCCTTCGCATCGCAGAGCCCGGCGCAGGTTTATCAAGGCAAAGAACTCGTCAAAGCAGAACTTCTTGCCGATACGAGTGCGATTGTTCCCGGAAAGCCATTCACGATCGGTTTGCTGCTTCGAATGGCTCCACACTGGCACACCTATTGGGCGTTCTCTGGCGATGCCGGCCTTCCCACAGAGTTGAAATGGAAACTGCCATCGGGCTGGAAAGTTGGCGAGATTCAATGGCCAATTCCCCTGAAAACAATCGACCCGGGCGACATTGAGACCTACGGCTACGAAAATGAAGTCCTGCTCATGCAGGAAATTACGCCGCCACAGAAGCTCGATAATCCAACAGCAAAGCTTTCAAGTGAGGCAAACTGGCTGGTCTGCGAAAAAATCTGCATTCCTGGCAGCGCGACACCGCAACTGGAGTTACCCGTGTCAACAACGAGTCAGCCGGCGAACTCGGAACTCTTCGCGCGCTACCGGCATTTGTTGCCGCAAAACTGGCCAGAATCGAATGTCGCATCGCTAAACTGGAGTCGGGTTGGACGCGATCTTCGACTAAAAATTACGAGCGAAGCGCTAGTCAAATATCCGGCGCTGGATTTTTTCCCATTACCAGGACCGGACGTTGTCGTTGGCCATCCAACGATCGAATCACGCAATACGAAAGAAGTTATCTTTCGAGTTCCGATCGAGTCATCGGAGAAAAGCCTGTCTTTCATCCCGGGCCTGACTGTCTTTTCTCAGCAGCCAAATGGAGAAGACCGCGGAGCGTGGCAAATTTCAGCCGCGCCGACCGTTTCGGCCTCGAAGGCAGTACCCACTCGCGGAATCTTCACTTTCCTTCTCTTCGGTTTCCTTGGCGGCATCATTTTGAATTTGATGCCCTGCGTCTTGCCGGTGATTTCGCTGAAAATCTTTGGATTTATTCAGCAGGCGGGCCAAAGCCGTCGGAAAATTTTCCGGAGCGGTATCGCATTTACGCTTGGAATCTTCGCGTGGTTCGTCGGGCTTGGGCTCCTTTTGATTGCGCTTAAAGCGTCCGGGCGCGATGTCACTTGGGGCGGATTTCAATTCACGAACGCCTATTTCGTTCTTGCACTGAGCGTGATTGTCATGGTCTTCGCGCTGAATCTCTTTGGCGTATTTGAGATTTCGCTGCCACAACCCATGACACGCGGTTTACTTTCAGCGACCGAGCGCAAAGACGATCTGGGCTCATTTTTCCAAGGCGTGTTCGCAACTGTGCTGGCAACGCCCTGCACTGCGCCATTCCTTGGCACCGCGCTCGGCTTCGCGTTTTCGCAATCGTCGGTTGTTATCCTGGCGATGTTCGTTGCGATTGCAGCTGGCATGAGCGCGCCGTACCTGCTTTTAAGCATTCAGCCTGCCTGGCTGCGATTGCTGCCAAAACCAGGGCCGTGGATGGTGCATGTGAAGCAATTCATGGGCTTCCTGTTGCTGGCCACGCTGCTGTTTCTTCTCTACGTGTTGGGCGCTCAACGCGGGTTGGAAGGGGCGATTTGGGCAAGCTGTTTTCTTCTGGTAATCAGTGTTGCATGTTGGATGAAGGGCGCGTTCGTGCTTCCAGGTGCATCAGGTGCCAAGCGCAGTGTCGTGCTCGCACTCATGCTTGTGTTGGTTCTGGGAAGCGGCATTTATTTCATCGGTGGAAAATTTCGCTCTACTAACATCGCATTAGCCGATTCGCGACTCCGCGGAGACTGGCAAGCGTTCACACCGGAACGGTTGCAAACGGAGCTGGACCAGGGGCACTCCGTGTTTGTCGACTTTACTGCCGCGTGGTGCATCACCTGCAAATTTAACGAGGCCAATGTGCTCGAGAGCGCGGAGGTTCGAGATGCCTTTCAGCGTCACGCGATTGTGAAATTGAAAGCTGATTGGACCAACGGCGATCCGGCGATCACAAAATTGTTGCAACGCTTCGGCCGTCCCGGCGTTCCGCTGTACGTGCTGTATCCCGGAAAAAACGAAGAACCGATTGTCTTTCCGGAGGTCCTCACCAAAGGCATGGTCTTGGAAAAACTCCAAACCGCGGCGCGCAGAGTTGCTGCTCAATAAGTTTTTTTGGACGCACGCCGCATTTGTGTTCCCGCCGTTCCTTGCCAATGTGTTGATCGCAAGAAAATTGAACCAGCTTCACAACTTCGCTTTCTAATGAATTTATGAACAAAAAACTAGCTTTGACCGTTTTCACATCACTGATCGCTACCGCAATCTTCGCCTTGGAGCCGCCGCCAGTTGGCAGCGCTGCTCCGGAGTTTGCGCTGCCCGACGCGAAAGGCGAGACGCATTCACTTTCCCAATACAAGGGCAAGTACGTCGTGCTCGAATGGTTTAATCCGGAATGCCCGTTTGTTAAGAAACATTATGGCACCGATAACATGCAAAAGTTGCAGAAAGAATACACAGACAAGGGCGTAGTTTGGCTGACCATCGATTCCAATGCGCCCGGTAATGAAGGCAATTTGACGCCGGAACAGGCTCAGAAAGTGGCAACCTCGTGGAAGACACAGCAAACTGCGTTGTTACTCGATCCGGATGGCAAAGTGGGCCGCGCCTACGGTGCCAAGAACACGCCAAATATGGTGATTATCAATCCTGACGGGAAAATTGCCTATGAAGGGGCGATCGACAGCAAAGCGACGCCCAACCCGGCGGATATCCCCAGCTCGACGAACTATGTGAAGGCGGCGTTAGATCAATCATTGGCAGGCAAATCTGTCTCCACGCCACAAACCAAACCGTACGGTTGCTCGGTCAAATACAAATCGTCCTAGAGCTGTAACAGACAAGAAACGGCAGAACTTTCGAAGCGGCGGTCGACCACGACCGCCGTTTCTCTTTGGTTCCCGTTGCCGTGCTGCAAGGTTCGGTGAGTTGCTTCCAGGATGAGACAAGAACTTTCCTCGCGCATCGCTTTTTCAGCGGGATATAACCGAGCTGCTGCGTTTCAGCCGCTCCCAGCGTTCGATGAACAGCCAATCAAAACCATTGACCAATAGAACCGAATGCGTTCTCATCGCCGTCCTCTGTGTCGTGGCGGCTATTCGAGTTTTTATTTTCTCGGCCGCGTTCCCGTTTTTTAGCAATGTTGATGAGGACCTGCACTTTGACCTTATCACGCAATATTCCCATGGTGATCTTCCGCGCCGCTTCGATACGCTAAAAGAAGAGACTCTTAACTGGATCGTTCCGTACGCATCTCCAGAGTTCTTGTTTACTGCGGATCAATTTCCGGGAGCGAAACTTCCTCCGCCTTTGTGGAAGCAATCGGGTCCCGGCGTTGAACCAGAAATTGCCGCCACAAGAGCTGCATGGAGTAGCGAAATCAATTTCGAATCGTCTCAGCCGCCGCTCTATTATGTTCTTGCGAACGTTTGGTGGGCGATAGGAAAGCATCTCGGATTGACGGGCCTTCAATCGCTCTATTGGATTCGTTTTCTCAACGGCTTTCTGATTGGGCTTGTTGTACTGCTCGGTTATCTGATCGCTCGCATCGTAGCTCCTGAGCGCGTGGAAGTGCGTCTCGGCGTGCCAATGTTGCTGGCGCTTATTCCTCAGAATGTTTTTTACGCGCTAAACAACGATGTTCTGTCTCCTGTGTGCTTTGGAGGATTGTTTCTTTGCGTCCTGCAATGGTTGCGCACAGACAGGCCGTCTCTCTTGCTTGGCACACTCACAGGTCTGGCGATCGCGTCCACCTACCTGACCAAGCTATCCAATTTGCCGCTGATCGCTGTGGCCCTGGTTGCAATTATTGCGAAACTGCGATCGACGAATCGACAAAAACCAAAAATGGCCCTGGCCGCATTTGGAGTGCTTATACTTTGCGCTTCAATTCCGATTGGGAGCTGGATTATCTGGACAAAATATCAATTCGGCGATCTCACCGGATCGGCGGCAAAAATCACTTTGCTTGGCTGGACGAAGAAACCCTTTTCAGTCTGGTGGCAGCATCCAATCTTTACGCTGCAAGGTCTCTGGGTTTTTTGGAGCGACCTCATCAGCAGTTTCTGGCGTGGCGAAGCAAAATGGCATGGTCAGCCTTTAAGCTGTCCAGTTGCCGATGGATTCTATACAATTTCCTCGCTAGTACTGCTCGTTGCTGCACTTCTTGGATTGCGAAGGAAAGCAGGCTTGTCGGTGTTTCAGAGGGAGGCGATTGGCGTAGCGGTTTTGGGTTTCATCGCGTCGGTTGGATTCCTGGCGTTACTTTCGATTCAATTCGATTTCGGCAGTTGTATCAATCCCTCGCGCGCACACCCGTATTTCACGTCTGGCAGATTGATTGGCGGCGCGATGATTCCGTTCGCGTTATTTTACATTTACGGGATCGCGTGGCTGTTCCGCCGGTTCAATCAGGCTCTGCCTCTTCTGGTGCTCGCTATTATCCTGGTATTTATCGTAGCTTCCGAAATCGCGGTGAACCGTGTGGTGTTTACAAGCGAGCACAACTTGTTTCAGGTTTAAGCGATTCAAAGAATTTGCCGGCGAACCGAGGGACTCTCAATAAGCTTAGCCCCGTCTTGGTGAGAACCGCGACAGGAATCTAAGGATAGGCATCGGCGTTATTCGGACGAGAAACATTCCGAGTTTCATTGGAAAGCCGGGAATAACGAGCGGCCGATCTGCCTCGAGCGCAGCTAGCGCATCTCGCACAACTTGCTCGGCTGGAACAAAAACGAATTTTGGGCCAGTATCCGGTTGTGCGTCCGGGCGTTTGGCGACTTCCTGAAATTCCGTATGCACGGGGCCTGGGCAAAGGGTGCAAACGCTTACACCCGTCCCCCGGAGTTCGGCACGAAGCGCTTCGGAAAAGCTTGTGACGTAGGCTTTGGTCGCCGCGTAAACCGCAAAATGGGGAATCGGAAGAAATCCAGCGGACGAACTGACGTTCAAAATACCGCCACGCCGTTTTGCGATCATTTGCGGAAGCAAGCGACGAGTGATTGTGGTGAGAGCGACAATGTTCACCAGGGTCATTTGCTGGTTCCGAATTAGATTGCTCGTCGCGAAGTCGCCGCTATCGCCCAGTCCGGCATTATTGATCAGGAGATCAACATCAATCCTTTCATGATCGAGCCAAGCTGTCAGTTCATTCAGCTGCGCAAGGTCAGCGAGATCGGTTTTGCGAACGGAAATCGCGGTACGTGGATACTGTTGACTTAATTCGTCGCGCAGTTCGTTCAATGTTTGCTCGCGGCGCGCAATTAGAACTAGCGATCTCGCGCGATTGGCGAGTTGGCGCGCGAATTCGCGGCCAATACCAGCAGAAGCGCCGGTGATCAGCGCGTTACAGCCATCGAGTTTCATTTCAGTTTGGAGGGCAGACCTCCTGCGACGCCGACCGCGGGCTCGCCAGAGTTCGAACCCTCCAAAAATCGTAGCTCATGCTTGGTAAGCGCCCGCCAATGCCCGCGTGGCAAATTGCCGAGCCGAAGATTTCCGACCCGAACCCGCAAGAGATCTTCGACGCGGTATCCAACGGCCTGGAACATGCGCCGAATTTGCCGATTTATTCCCTGACGCAGGGTAACGCGCAGGCGCGTGGGCGACACGGATCGAAGCTCCGCAATTTTCGCGCGTTGACCATCAAGAAGAATCCCATGCTTCAGCTTTGGCGCGAGCGCCGGATCCCACGGTCGATCCAGTGTGACCTCATATTGCTTGTCGATCTTGAAACGGGGATGGGTGAGGCGCTGTGCTAATTCGCCGTCATTCGTCAGAAGCAGTAAACCCTGAGTTTGGGTGTCCAAACGGCCGATAGTGAAGAGTCGAGAAAATTTTTCGGGTAGAAGATCAAAGACAGTGTCGCGCGCGTGAAGATCTTTTCGAGTCGAGACGAATCCAGCAGGTTTATTCAACATGATCGTGAGCGCTGGAGCGACGTGAACAAGTTTGCCATCAACTTTCACATGGTCGCGCGCATCAGGCTGCGCGCTGAAGTTTGTGCAAACTTCGCCATTGATTGTGACGCGGCCGGCGGCAACCAGCTCATCGCAATGTCGGCGCGAACCAAGACCGGCCGCAGCAAGGAAGCGGTTCAAGCGCACGGAATTCGCAAATCGAGATTCGTTAAATCGTAACTCGATGTGACCGATTCGCGATGTACCGTTTTAACGATTCACGTCCCGCCTACACATCCGGCTTGGTCTTGGGGAGGCCGAGCACTTTCTGGCTTTCCTTCCACTGACCGCGCTTTTTCAAAAGTTCGACCCGTTCGAAGCGCTTCAGCACATTACGCCTGGCGGCGATTGTGCTGGCTCCTTTTAAGCTGCGATGTTGCGACATGGGTAGGTAAAGTTAAAAGTGGTTACAACGTTACAATGGAAATGAGGCGCAATATTAAGCCAGTGCGGGAGTTTTTCAAGAAGCGCGCTTCCTACCTGTAACCTTTAACCGATCACGCTCTGAACGCCTCCAAGTTCAGAGCTGATTAGTAAGCACCACGTAAGTCCCACATTTCGTGGTTTGATGGTAGATGTGAAAGTGGCCGGTCAGGATTTGCTTCCAATAATCGGCCCGGCTTTCCTCGATAATTAGAAAAACTGCGCCGGGTTGCCCCCATTTTTCCAAGACCGCGGCTTCATTTAAAAAGATGTCGATGGGGGATTTCCCAATCGGGGTTTCTTTCTCGGGTCTCTGATTAACTAGAAAAAATCTACGGTTCAGATAAAAAATGAGGCTACTGCTGTCGTCGAGCGGCCCTTCAAAGATCGCATCGCCGCCTGCGTCGAGTCGTGGATTTATGGATCGCGCTGCATCGGCGAGTGAAAAATAGGGGGCGATTTGCGCGACAGCTTCCATCATGCTGAGTCCTCCCGGAATCATCGAGGCGGCGAGGGCAATGGCAGCGAGTCTCTCGCGTTGTTTGGAAATAAGGTATAGGGCGGCGAGCGATATGGAAATAAGCGAAATGCCAAAGATCGCAACCAAAGGTCGGAATGCCAGCCAGGTTGCAACGGGCATGTGGTGTAACGCCCGCCAGGCCGTCCAGCGCGCGTCCATCGTGCCCCAGTTTCCGTTCAGGGCACGTCCAGCATCGGCAAAAAAGTATGCTGCTGCAGCGGTTACTAAGCCGACGAGGCCGACGGCAATGACACCAGCAGAACGTAATTTCGATGGTATTCGATCCCAAGCGGCAGCCGCCCAGAGCGCGAACGCGCTCCACATGGTCATGGAATAGTAATCCTGGCGTTGCCCAAGAAAAAGCAGCGGGATAAAAACAACCCCCATCCAGCAAAGTAGCAATGCTTCGGCGAAATTGATCTCGCGCGGCCGAATCACACGGCGCCAGGCAAAAACAACGCCCGGTAAAATTGCAATCGACCATGGAAACCACCATGCAAAATGCAAGACCACAAACTGGTGGGCGGGCATGCCAAGGAAATCGTGCGTCTCATCGGTAAGTCCGCGCAAATGACCCAGCCATTCCGAGCTGATCTGATAATGAAAATACACGGGGAAATGCCATTGCACCCAGATATGCCATGGCGCGACGATTAGAACGAAAATCGCGAGGTATTCCCACCGTAACAGCCCGCGAAATCGTATGCGCGCTTCGCGATAAAAGATTGAGAGGAGTAAAAAGATCACGGCGGGATAAGCGATGCCAAGCAAACCTTTAGTCAGGCAAGCGAAAGCCGAGCAAATCCAAACGCCGGTGAACCAGATCCGGCGGTTACGTCGATTTTGGTAACCGCCGATCGCGCAGAAAACCGCGCCCGCGATGAGCGCGCTGACGAGCGGTTCAGGCATGACGACGCGCGCGAGCAAAAATGTGCCGCACAAACTCAGATAAATCAGACCGGCAATGAACCCGCGCCAGTAATCCGAGAGTTTTTCCCCGATTAAAAAGATCAGGGCAGTCGAGGCGACGACAGCTACCGCGACTGGGAGTCTCGCGGCTGCTGCATTGACGCCAAAGAGCTTAAACGAAATGATGATCAGCCAGTAGAGCAACGGCGGTTTTTGCAGCCGCGGCGCACCATTGTTTGTAGGCAGAAGCCAATGGTGCGCCTCGACCATCTCGCGTGCGGCGCCTGCGTATTGTCCTTCCGTCTGGCTATACAAATCACCGGAGCCGATCGTAGCGACGTGCAACAGCGCGGCAAACGCAATCAGAATCACGAACAAGGCGTGGCGCATGGGCGGCGGCGGGAGCGCCGGGGGCTCGAGCAGAGTTTCTTCGAGGCTTAGGGTGCGCGCGCCAGCGGTCATTGAATAGGTTCCCTGCCAGAAATTCGAGTTCCGCGTTCGCGCTGAATCTCAGCGGACTCATCGGTGCGATAGCTTTCCCAGTGTTCGGGCAAACGAAGCAGCTTTCCCTCTGGCATTGCGATCAAGGCAAGCATCTGCCGACACCGGGCGATCAGTACGTGATCTGCTGGCCGCGTGATCTGGAATCCGCACCAGAACCGCACGCGCTCCACCCGATCCAGCCAGCCTTCGATCACAAGCTGATCTCCGAGTTTAGCGGGCCGCCGGTAATCAATCTCCGTTCGTACGACTACTGGATACCGGTGGTTCTCGGCCATTTCGGTGAGCGCGCGACCGAGGGCCTCGGCAAGACGGGTACGCGCGATTTCGATGAAACGCAGATAAGCGATGTTCGAGACGACACCTCCGCAATCGGTGTCGAAGAACATCACCTGCACTTGCGTGCGAATACGGGGTCGAACGGCCATGGTAAGATTTCAGACTGGCGAGACTTCGCAGTTCATGCTCGCGACTGTGAGATTTGAGACTTCAGATTTCAAATTCTTGTGAGTCCTTGCGGAGCATTGACAGCACCGCATCGGCAACTTCTTGGATGCTAATCGCTTTCATACAGCGAAAATCAATCGGGCACTCGCGTAGAAAGCAGGGGCTGCATTCGACATGATGCCGCAGGATGATATGACCGCTGCCGTGCGGGCCAGTAAGACGAGGTTCGGTTGAACCGAAGATGGCGACAACAGGTACTCCCAACAACGCGGCGAGATGCATGGTGCCGGTGTCGTTGGTGAGCAGCAAACGACATTCGCCCAGCTCGTGGATTAGTTGATCGAGGGTAGTCTGACCAATCCGATTCATGCAGTGACCACCAAGGGCAGCCGCAATCTGCTCGCCGATCGTGGCGTCGCGCGGTGTTCCAAACAAAATCCATTGGACGGGGGATTGCGCGCTGACTTTTTCGGCCGCCGCGGCGAAACGTTCGGGTAACCAGCGTTTCGCGGGGCCGTATGCGGCACCTGGGCAAAGACCGATTCTCACTGGTTGATCGTGGACAGTTGATAATTGATGACGAATTGAGCCCGGGATATCGGATGCTGGATGTTGAAAGTTGGATGTGTCTCCGCCGCATTCACGCGCGATGCGGATGAAACGGAGTGAATGATGTTCCGGCGGACCTGGCTTTCGCGGGACCGACACGATTTGGTTAAGCAGCCAGCGTCGCCAATGGCCGCGATAACCAACTCTGCGCGGAATTCCCGCTAACCACGACTCCAAAGCGCTACGTAGGGAATTTGGGAAGAGGATCGCCACATCAAAAGACGGTTCGCTCCGAAGTAACCGCACAACTGAAAGAAGCCGGTTTCCTGGTAAAGGAATGATCGCGTCCACTTCAGAAACGAGCTTCCATACAGGCGCAATGTTTTCCGGTGCGGCGATCGTAACGCGCGCATCGGGCCGCCCAGCCTTGATTGCGCGGACGGCGGGCGCGCTCATCACGGCGTCCCCCAGCCAATTGCTTGAGCGAATGAGAATTCGAAATGGTTTTAGATCTTGAGGCGAAACTCCAGGTTGCAGATAGACGCCGCGTTTATACTGCGCGAGAAGAAAGTTAGGCTGGGGCGTTTTCCAACGATTGTGCACCCAAAACCAGTCTTCCGGTGCGACGCGAATTTGCTGCTCGATGATTTGATTTATTTCTGATGTGAGCGCCCCGACGGAGGCGTCTGCGGTGGACGGGTCGAAGCGTTCAGTAAAAACCATGCGCCAACGCGCCGGACCAATGGTGTAAACGCCGGCGGCGATCAGCGCCGCTCGGGTTCTTTTGGCAAGGAGGGCAGGCAGGGGCGAAGTGGACGCCAGCTTTCCAAAAAAGGGTGTCCATAGTCCGTGATCGCCGGCATGCTGGTCGGACAAAACACCAACGCCGCCGCCGGAACGCAACAGGTCGATCACCGGTTGAAATCCTTGCTGGCGATCGAATAATTCCAAGCCGGTTTGGCCACGCGTCCGGCGCACATGATCGTCAATGAAGCGATTGCCAAGCTTCTGATAGACGCTCGCATTCCGCACGAAGCCAACGAACTTCGGCATTAATTGCGCGAACAATTCCCATGTTCCAAGATGACTCAAAACGAGAACGACGGGGACGCCGGCGCGAAATTCCCGGGCCATCGCCTCGATATTGTCGACCTGGACTCGCTGCAGAATTTTCTCCGGCGGCATCGCGGTGAGTTTAACGCTACAAAGAAGATTAGCGCCGAGTCGTTGGAAATGGCGGCGGACAAGCCGACAGCAACTCCCCGAGGGCAAAGAGGGCCGGTAATGGTAGTGCAGCGGCAATCGCTAACCCTGCGCGATAGAGAAGGTAGACAGCGAAATCGAACATTGCAGGACAAGCGGTATCGCAGGGCGGCAGGGTAGATTTGCCTGTGGCTGGCTTCAACCAATATAATGTGCCCGGTGTCGCCATCGCCTTTCCATTCCTCTAATGCTGATTTCATTCGCGCTATCTCGCGAAAGTTCTCAGATGGCCGATTCCTTATTGTCGGCGCGAGCTCTCAGGAAATTGAGCGGCAATTTGTTGAAGAGAGAAGAGAGGCTGTCGTCTTGACTTCTCCAGACAACCTGACGACGACCCTGCAGCAGGTGCAGTTGGCAGGCCACTTTGAAACTGCAGTTTGGTTTTATTCTTCGGGAGAAAACGATGATGCTCGTGTAGCGGAAGCGCTGTCGAATTGCGCAACGAACGTCGTGCTCGTCCCTGGTCCCGGCGCTGACGCTGCAAGGCGGCGTCCTCAACTGGTGCGATATTTCACGCACTTTGGGCTACTTCCTGATTACGAGTTCGACGTGACAGAGTTGGATCCGGCAGCCGTCTGCCTTAGACGTCAACCGAGCGAAGCAGCCGGCGCGCTAACGCCGGCAGTGGAGGTGGCCTTTGCCAGACTCAATAGAGCGTTGAGCGACGCGAAGCGATCGCTTCAAATCCGCGGCTCTGAGCTGGAAGGTGCCCATCGTCATATCGCCGGACTCGAGGAAAAACTGCTCAAACTCAAAAAATATCGGCGCGAATTGAAATTGCTAAAGGAGCAGAGACAAACCCTGCGGAAATCGCCAGAGCGCCGCGTGGGCCAGATATTGCTCGCGCCATACCGTCTTCCGGAAAGACTGGCGAAAACAGTTTGGAAAAGGCTGCGTCGACCGGCGCGTGTACGTCGACGTTCCGCCGCGCCAAGCGATTACCAAAAATGGTTCGAGCGCCATCGCGCGACTCCGCACGACCTCGAGCAAATGCGAAATGAATCGCGCGTTTTTGCTTTAAGGCCGTTCATCAGCGTAATCACGCCGGTTTTCGACACGCCTGTAGAACATCTCGAGGAAGCTGTCGAATCGATGCTTGCGCAAGCATACGAAAACTGGGAGCTCGTGTTAATCGACGATGGATCGAGCGACGCCGATTTGCTCCGAGCGCTGCCCGTGCTGGCCGCTCGTGATCGGCGTATTATCCTGAAAAGTCTCGGAAAACATGGAGGCATTTCGGCGGCCTCGAATCAGGGACTCGCGCTTGCCCATGGGGAATGGGTTACTTTTCTCGATCATGATGATGTCATCGAACCCGATGCGCTTTTTCAAATTGTGAAACTCTTGCAGACCCATCCGGATGCCGATCTGATTTATTCCGATGAAGACAAACTTGGCGAAGATGGCTTTGAGGCACCTTTGTTTAAACCGGATTGGTCGCCCGATTTTTTCCTTTCCTACAACTACATTGGCCATTTGACCGCAGTGCGTCGCGATATCGTGCAAAAGGCCGGCGGCTTCCGTTCCCAATTCGATAGCGCGCAGGATTACGACCTCTTCTTTCGCGTGATCGAGCAGACCGGGCGAATTCATCATCTCCCGAGGGTCCTGTATCACTGGCGGCGATCGGAGAGCTCTAGTGCGATCAGCATTCGTCAAAAACCTGAGCAGCTCGAGGCTTCGCGCCTCGCAGTTGAGGATCACCTGAAACGGCGCGGCGAGCCGGCTCATGTTGCGGTGGATTGGCGCACCCACGCTTTCTGCGTCAGGCGCGGGCTGCTGGAGGCGGAAAAAATTTCGATAATCATTACACCTCACCACGGCTTGGAATTGCTCGAGCGTTGCATCAAAAGTCTGACGAGCAGAACAAATTATCCCAACTATGAGATCGTGATCGTTAACGACAATGAATTCCGTGGCGCGTCAGGTTTTTCCTCGCATCTTCCACATCGTACAGTGCATTTTTCAGCTGAGGCCAATGGTTCCGCGGTAAAAAATTTCGCGGTAAAAGAGACAAACGATCCGTGGATTCTTTTCCTGGATGAGAGCATCGAACCAATCGAACCGGACTGGCTGACAATCATGGCTGAGCATATCCAGCGGCCAGAAGTCGGAGCCGTAGGGGCTCGGTTGCTGAACCCGAACGCCACCGTCGAACACGCGGGGATGATTGTGGGCGTCAATAAGGCTGCGCAACCGGCGTTTCACGGATTTCCGGCAGACCACCCTGGGGCGAATCGCCAATTACAGGTGACACGAAATTGCAGCGCCGTTTCGAGCGCGTGTATGCTCACCCGGCGTGAAGTTTTTCAGCAAGTGGGCGGATTCGATGAAAGCCTGGAAGGCACGCTCGCCGATGTCGATCTGTGTCTTAAAATGCGGCGCGCCGGTTTCCTGATTGTTTACACTCCGTTCGCAAGACTTTGCTGGCATCAAGCCCCAGCCGATCAGATCGACATGAGCGGTGAAGCGATTATGCGCGAACGTTGGGCTGACATTTTACAGAATGATCCCTATTACAATCCAAATCTCTCTCGCGAACGGGCCGATTTCTCGCTAGGCAAGTAAAACCATTGGCTAAATAAGATGAGCAAGCACGAAGAAAATCTTTGGCAAGGTATCGACCGTGGCGCGCGTGGGAGCCTGAACACTCGGGACTATCACACGGCCTCCTTCACCCAGGAGCTTTCACAGCGTGGCGTCGAGGCGGGCGAACTCGCAGCTGCGGATAGGAGTCAGCGCGAGATTAAAGATGCTTGGATCCCGGGCGTTGAAATTTTCACCCGAAAAGTTTACCCGCAGCGGCACCGCGGATTTTTTGGCGAATTTGTACGGCGCGACGAAGGGATTCTCGCACGGATTGGCCTCTGGCCCAGGCAATGGTCAACTGCGCGACTGTTTGCGGGAACTGCCAAGGGTTTCCACGTGCATCCCCCCAGCATTCCAGAAAATTGCGATCCAGTAGATTGGTTGCGCGGCTTGTACGTCAGTGAGCCGGATAATTATTCAGCGCGAAGCTACGACAACGAGCAATGGGACGTCATGTTCTTTATTCAGGGCCGCTTCGAGATAATTCTATTCGACATTCGCGCGGGACTACCGCGGCGGGTGATGCGTTTCTTTGTGGACGGCGACAATCATCGCAGCAATAACAATGTCGGCGTTGTAATTCCACCGGGTGTGGCGCACGCCATTCGCGTTGAAGGCACAGAAGACGCGATCATGGTTTATGGCACGAGCACAGTTTTCCGCCCGGAATTTGAAGGGCGCATTGCGAGTGAGGTGGAAACCGCAGCGCTCCCAGAATCGTGGCGAAAATTCCTGTCGTTATAGGGCAGTCGATGACAGTTCCATTGAGCCTTCGGCCTCGATAGAAACGCCGCTGCAGAAATGAAGCGAAGTTTCGATCCGGAAGTACTGGAGATGATGGACCGGGATCAGCCCGTCTCTGCAGAACTGGAGTGCGATCTGAAACGTATTCGGCAATTGAATCGCTGGTTCGGAAGCTATCGCCTTGTATTGGATTTTGTTCGCGACTGGATCAAACCGGCCGACAAATTGCGAATCGTGGATCTGGCAACGGGATCTGGCGATATCCCACGATTGATTGTCGATTATGCGCGAAAGATTAGCGCCACGGTAGAGATGGATGCGTTAGATCGCCAGCCTGCCACACTGGAAATCGCCAGAAGACTGAGCGCCGATTATCCGGAGATTTCTTACCGCGAAGCCAACGTTCTCGAATGGAACCCAATCGAAGCATATGACATCACGATTTGTACGCTGGCGCTTCACCATTTCAGCGACGAAGATGCCGTACGGCTCTTGGGCAGATGCCGCCAGCTATCCAAACGATTTGTCCTGGTGTCAGATTTGCGACGTAGCTTTTCACTCGTCGCAGGCGTTTATCTTTTGACTGCGCTGATTTTCCGCGAACCGATGACGCGCTACGATGCGCGACTCTCTGCCCGTCGAGCTTTCTCCTTTTCTGAGATGCGTGATCTTGCTGTGCGAGCGGGGTGGCAAGATTTCGGTCACAAGAAATTCTGCGTTGGCCGGCAGGCGGTCTGGCTGGAAGCCGGCTAGCCGGGTCGAGTCAGAGTTGATTAGGGGAGAAAAAATCCGGAGATTTCCTCGACTTCGCTCGGGATGATAAATATGCGGATCGTTACTACAATCGCCCAGGCGCAGGCACAGCCGAACGCAAAATGCCGCGTGCTTGTTCCCACGATGGGCGCTTTACACAAGGCGCATGGGGAAATGGTCCGAGTCGCCCGTGAGCACGCTGGCCACGATGGCGAGGTGGCACTCAGCATATTCGTTAATCCGCTGCAGTTCGAACCCGGAAGCGATTACGAACGCTACCCGAGACCAGAAAAAACGGATGAAGAATTTTGTGAGAAAGCTGGGGTCGATCTTTTGTTTCGCCCCAGTGTTGCGGAGATGTACGGTGACGATCGCTCCGTGTTCATTGAGGAATCATCTCTTTCAAACACGCTGGAGGGCAAATCGCGGCCCGGACATTTCCGTGGTGTTTGCACAGTTGTCGCGAAGTTATTCAACATTCTCTCAGCGGACGCCGCTTTGTTTGGTGAGAAGGACTTTCAACAACTGGCGATCATTCGCCGCATGGTGCGCGACCTCAACTTCAAGACAAGTATTATTGCAGTGCCTACGGTGCGCGACGACGACGGCTTGGCATGCAGCTCGCGCAATCAGTATTTGAATGCGGACGAGCGCGAGCAGGCCACCGTTTTGCACAAGGCTTTGTTTGCTGCGGCAAATGCCGGCAAAACATCCGCGAGGGACGTGGTCGATCTTGCGCGAAAAGTAATCGGCGAAGCCCCACTTGCGCGGATTGATTATGTGGAAGTTGTCGATGCGGAAACCTTTCAATCGGTCGACCCGGTCAGAGCGAATTCATTGCTCGCGCTTGCTGTGGTCTTCGGGAAAACTCGCTTGATCGACAATATCCGGCTGGGGTGACAATCGTGTTCGCGTGTTTGAGCATTTAGCCCCAGCAGGCAAGATTGCCTGCTTCGCGGCATGAAGGAGTACGATTTCATCGTGATCGGCAGCGGTATCGCCGGCCTGAGTTTTGCATTGAAAGCGGCAAAGCACGGGTCCGTCGCGGTTATAACGAAACGCAAAGGTTCGGACACAAATACTGCCTGGGCGCAAGGCGGGATTGCGTGTGTGACGAGTGATGAAGATTCGTTTGAGTTGCACGTGCGCGATACGCTTGAAGCGGGCGCCGGCCTGTGTGACGAGGCGGTCGTGCGCACGATCGTCACCGAAGGTCCGGAGCGGATTCGCGAACTGGTAGAACTCGGTTTGCAGTTCGATGAACGTGAGGTTTCCGGACATCGCGAGCTTGACCTTGGCAAAGAGGGCGGTCATTCCAAGCGCCGGGTCTTGCACGTACGAGATGTAACAGGGAAAGAGATCGAAAATACGCTTTTGTGCGAGCTGGGCCGACAATCACATGTCCAACTATTAGAAAATCATGTAGCCGTGGATTTAATCACTGCCGCCAAGCTCGGGTTCGCGACAGAAGACCGCTGTCTTGGTGTCTATGTTCTGGATGAAAAAACTGGCGAGGTTGAAACCATTCGATCGGATCGGATCGTGCTTGCGACCGGCGGTTGCGGGAAGGTTTATTTGTACACGACCAATCCGGATATTGCGACCGGAGACGGCGTGGCGATGGCGTGGCGCGCAGGGGTTGAGATTGCCAACATGGAATTTATCCAGTTTCATCCCACCTGTCTTTTTCATCCGCAGGCGAAGTCATTTCTTATTTCGGAAGCGGTGCGCGGCGAAGGAGGTATTCTTCGCAACAACCGCGGCGAAGATTTCCTGAAGCGTTACGACGCGCGCGGTTCATTGGCGTCGCGCGATATCGTGGCGCGTGCCATTGACGCCGAGATCAAGCGCTCGGGCGCCAAGTGTGTGTTTTTGGATATCACTCATCAATCGCTGGAATTCATTCAAGAGCGTTTCCCCCACATTTACCAGACCTGTCTGCGATTCGGAATCGACATGTCGAAGCAGGGTATTCCCGTTGTGCCGGCTGCGCATTATCAGTGCGGTGGAATCAAAACGGATGTGAATGGCGCGACGAGTTTGCGCGGACTTTATGCGATTGGGGAGGTCGCGTGCACTGGGTTACACGGGGCAAATCGGCTTGCCAGCAACTCGCTGTTGGAAGGTTTGGTGGTTGCGCATCGCGCGGCCACTGCGGTCGGTGGCACACGATCAACTTCGAAACGAGAAATCCCACTGCCGGAATGGAGATCGGGAAATGTGCAGAACGTCGATGAGCTGGTTGTAATCTATCACAACTGGGATGAGATCCGACGCTTGATGTGGGATTATGTAGGAATCGTGCGCACGGATAAGCGCCTGCAGCGCGCCAGCGCACGGCTGCGAAATCTTCAACGCGAGATCCGAGAGTTCTATTGGAATTTCAAGGTGTCCGCAGACCTATTGGAACTGCGTAATTTGGCGGCCGTCGCCGCGTTGATTGTCGATTCCGCGCTGTGGCGCAAGGAAAGCCGCGGCCTCCATTACACGCTCGATTATCCCAAGGCGGACAATGCCCGATTCAAACACGATACCGTGCTCATCCGCAACTAATCCCGTAGCAGGTGGGGATGCTGCCGGTCTTTTTTAGAGTGCGAAAGGGTGCGCGCGGCATTATGCAATGATTTTCATCGTATCCGATCCGGGAAATTCGGCTTGCTTAGGAGCGTGGGATCGGGTACAAGGTGACGGCGTTTGAGGATGAGGAGACTTCTTGCGACTTGTCTGAGTCTGGGGATTGCTGCCGGCCCGAAAGCTTTCGGGGACGAGCAATCCACGTCCCCCTATGCAACGGCGGCCGACTTTGCCAAGTATGCCATGAAGCTTCGGGAGCAGGCTCTGCTCAAAGTCGAACCGCAGGTTTTTATCCCCACCAGCTCCCGTCCTGCGATGCAGCGTTACCCGTGGAAGACCAATATCGTCACCACTGTGTTTTGGATTGGAGAACAAGCAGGAGGTAACAATCCGGTTCCAAACTACAAAAGCGCCTGGGACTTTAACTGGACGTCAAATTATGGCGGATACGATAATCCCGACTCGAGCGCACGACGCAATTACATCCCGGTAGCATTTGTTCCGAAGTTGAATCCCTTCTACTGTGCGCTGCCATATAACGACGTGACGCACGGTCAGTTCAAGCCGGAAGCGGCACTGGTGATCCCTTGGTTCAAGCAATCCTACACCGGGCCGGGAGAATCAGTATGCCGGAACCGCTGGCTTGCGATTCGTAAAGGCAATCGCACCTGTTATGCGCAATGGGAGGATTGCGGTCCGTTTCGGACCGATCATTTTCAGTACGTCTTTGGCAACGAACGTCCCAAGCCGAATCTCAACCACGGTGCGGGCTTAGATGTTTCTCCGGCCGTGCGTGACTACCTGCAACTGGCACCCACCGACGTGACCGATTGGCAATTCGTCGAAGTTCGCGATGTACCCCCAGGTCCGTGGCGAAGCTACGGCGAAAATAATCATTGGGTCATCGCGCGCCGACAGAATGAGCAGCGGATGGCAGATCGCGGCCTTGGCGCCGCGAAGAAGTAGCGATCTCAAACGCCATTTTTACCCTGCTGGAGAAGACGCTGGCGAGGGAGTTGGAGAAGGGGATCCATTAGTGCTAGGCGAAACGTTTCCGCCCGGTTGAGGACTCGGATGGGAGGGTCGAGGCGTCGCCATGCGAATCAATTCGGGTACGGTGACGAATTTGAAGCCTTTTGCCTCGAGCTCATCAAAAGTGGAAGGCATCGCCTCAATCGTTCCCGGGTGAATGTCGTGAGATAACACGATCGAGCCGGGCCGCGTCTCCTTAAGAATACGAGATCGAACCACAGCGGGACCGGGCCGTTTCCAGTCATATGGATCCACGTCCCAAAGGATGATGTCGTAACCGAATTCATCATGAATCCAGCGCTTCTCTCGGGCCGTGATCGATCCATAAGGCGGCCGCAGCAACCTGGGCCGCTTTCCTGTGGCGTTCTTGATTGCATCATCGGTTTGCTGGAGTTGGTGACGAACGCCTTCATCCGACATCTTGCCGAAATTGGGATGCGACCAACTATGGTTGGCAATTTCGTGGCCTTCTCGCGCGGCTCGAGCAACGATCTCAGGATGTTCCGCGACGTTTTCGCCGATTACGAAGAAGGTCGCCTTGATGTGATGCGCAGCCAGCAAATCGAGTAATTTTGGAGTCAGCGTCGCGCTCGGTCCGTCGTCAAAGGTCATCGCGATATAGGGTCCATCGACATGAACCGAATTAAATGTGATACCAGGTTCTTCCGGTTCCGCTCGAGTTGCTCGCGCCGCAGTTCGCTTTGCTGGCGTGGACTCCGCTCCAACCGCAAGGGCGAAGGTTAACCAGACGAAACAAAACAACAGCAAACGGAAAGGGGACATAGGTGGCAGCGCGGGGAAAATGAATGCGTATCTAGCAGAGGCTGCCAGTTACGCAAGACGCGGCTGCTTCCCTTGCACGAGAGCGACAAATCCGCAGCGGATTTATTCGCGCCAGAAAGCAAGGCGCATTCAACCTTTCCGCAATTTCTGGAGTTCCGCGATAAACGCGGCGGGACCGTCGGGAAAGTAACCGGGATACCGCCAAAGCTCTTGTCCGTCGGCACTGAGCACCACGATCGTAGGAAATCCCACGATCTCGTATTTCTGTGCAAGTTCGCGATTCTGCTTTCTTAGCTCGGCGGTCTGCGGTTTACCGCGTGGAAAATCGAGTTCTACGACGACCAGATTGTCCCGTGCGAAGTCCTTAAACTCCGGCTTCAATAGAACCTCCCTGTCAAACTTTTTACACCACCCGCACCAATCTGAGCCGGTAAAATCGAGCAGCAGAATTTTGTTATTAGCCTTGGCCTGTTGCTGCGCTTGCTTGTAATCGGTGAGCCAGCCAGACTCCTCCGCGCTAGCGAGCGGCCCGGAGATTAGAGCGACGGCCGCGACCGCGAAAAGAAAAAAACGGTAGGTTTTCACGTCACCATCTTCGATGGAAATACTGGCTAGCGCAAGGGCCCCGAAATTTTCGGAACCAGCGCAGCAATTATTTCATTCCGCGAATAGCCCGGCGAACCAACGCCGGGCTATCGACGGGTTTGGGATCTAGCGCAGATGCTTCGAGACGAGCTTGGTCATCTCGAACATACTCACCTGGCTCTTGCCATTGAATACCGGCCTGAGTGAGTCGTCGGCGTTGATCATGGTTCGTTTCTTTTTATCCTGGCAACCGTGCTTCTTGATATAGTTCCAGAGCTTTTTGGTGAGCTCCGAGCGTGGTAGCGGCTGTGACCCGACAATGGCAGCAAGCTTATCGTCAGGCTGAACCGGTCTCATGAAGGCGGGATTCGGTTTGCGCTTGGAAGTTTTCTTTTTGGTTTTCGGCATGGAGGCTGATTAACGTTTCGCTTGCGAGAGAGCAACACTAATTTTAAGCAAACGGAAAAATTTATTGATGGGCCATCCGGCGCACCGCCATAGCTGTGATATCATCCGACAAAGAGTCCTTGGCATTATTGGGCATTGCTCGGTCCAAAATTCGCTTGAGCAATAATTCTGCAGTCGGTGCGGAATGGTCCAGCATGTTCTGCAGTTGCTGCGGCGTCAATCGGCGCGGTTCGTGTTTCGAGGAGCCAAACAACCCATCAGTGTAAAGAAGAAAGGCGTCGCCTGGTTCAAAGTCGAGCGCGGTCTCCGCAAATTCGGACCGCTCGACCAAGCCCAACGGAGGTGCAACCGATGGGATCGATTCCGTCGCGCCGTTACGGCGGAGGATGAGAAGCGGCGGATGACCCGCTCCTACGACGTGCGCGCTCCCGGTTGCGTGATTAAGCGCCACACACATCGCAGTCATGAAAGAGCGTCCGCCAAAAATGCTGCGAAAGTCATCGTTCACTGCTTTCAACACGCGAGATGGCCCGTCGTGTTCCACGCTGCCATGGTGAAATAGAAGCTTTGCCAGTGTTGTAAGCAGCGCAGCGGCAGCTCCGTGACCGGAGCCATCGGTAATCCAAAACAAGATGCGGCCATCCTTCATTCGCAGCCAGCCGTAGATATCGCCGCCCACTTGAATCACCGGGCGATAACAGGCTGCAACCTCCCATCCAGGCAGCACCAGAGGCTTTTGGGGAATTAACGATTGCTGCGTCAAACGCGCTGCGGCCAGATCGCGTTCAAGATCGCGGCGCCATTGTTCGAGTTCGTCATTCTGCCTCTCTAACTGCCGCCTCATGGAGCGAAGACGAAGCTGAGTCTCGATTCGCGCACGCAATACCGCAGCATTGACTGGTTTTGTCACAAAATCATCTGCGCCAGCTTGTAAAAAAGAGACCTCGCTGTCCTCGCTTCCATGCGCAGTCAGCATAATTGTCGGCACCTGCGCGATTGACTGATGTTCATCGGAGCGGAGCTGTTTTAGCACCTCGGCGCCATTGGCCCCTGGCATATCGAAGTCGAGCAGCAGAAGCGAGGGCGGCTTGGCACGAATTATCTGCAGCGCTTCAGACCCGTTCCCGCAGACTTGGCAATTGTAGCCGGTTGACGTCAGTACTTGCGCAAGGATTTTGCGGCTCAAAGCATCGTCATCCACTATCAAAATTTCCGCATGGGAGTTATTGGCCGTAGACATTTCTATCTAGGATTCGGATGCAAGGCCAACCGTCATTGTATCCACAGCAGTTTTTGCGAACGCGTGGCTGAGCGTGAACAAAAAGCGATTTAGTGATTGGCAACGACTCAGACTGCAGATACGCTTGTTGCAGTATTTTGCATTTATGAAATTCTCATTGTCGCTTGCTCTGTTCACGGCCTTCCTCGTCGCCTCGTGCAGTGAAGAGCCGCAGCCGCCGCCCTCTCGACATCGGGTCGCAAATTATCCACCCACTCAGCCCGAACAGTACCCGCCACCGCAACAACCATTCAATCCGAACGGCCCTGTTCAGCCTACAGGGACACCGCCCGTGGAGACCGCACCAGCTCCACGTCCACCGGCAGCCGCACCGACGAAGGTTGCAAAAGGCGATTATCCCTATGGAATTCCTGTTCCTGGCAAGCCCCACCTTGTGGAGAGTCCTTACTCACCTGGCAAGTATATCGATGTCGAAGGATTCCCTCCGGGAACCGAAGTAAAGGATCCGTACACGGATAAAATTTTTCTTGTTCCGTAACGGGTTGCCTTGAGGGTGTTTGAGGCTGATGCTGGATGGTCGTATTAGGTGCTGAGTTAGCACAGCGTCCGTTTTTACAGAGCATCCGGCTAAGTATTCACTATTGGTTTCTTCTTATCTATGGAGTTGCGGGTAAAACGGGCACCTCGAATTGACATCAAGATCACTGTCCCCGGAGATAAAAGCATTTCGCATCGCGCTGTAATCATCGCTGCTTTGTCGAATGGAGTGTGCGCTCTGGAGGGATTTCTTCCCAGCGAAGATTGTATGCACACAGTGAACGCACTGCGCGCACTCGGGATTAAGATCGAACAGCCCGAGCCGGCGACGTTGATCGTTTATGGGAAAAAGCGAGTCCTTACACCGCCCAAGGGCGAAATCAATTGCGGCAATTCCGGCACCACCATGCGTCTGCTCTCAGGGCTGCTGGCCGGGCAGACATTTGAAAGTCGCCTTGTCGCAGATGCCGGGCTGTCAAAACGTCCGATGGAGCGCATCATTACGCCGCTTCGCCAGATGGGTGCAGACATTGTCGCGGAAGGTCCCGAAGAGACGCCGCCGCTGCGCATTCAGGGCGGTTCGTTACGTGGTATTCGTTATCGGCCGCCTGTTGCAAGCGCGCAGGTGAAAGGCGCATTGCTACTGGCCGGACTCTTTGCCAAGGGCAAGACCACGGTGATCGAACCGGCACCAACGCGGAATCATTTGGAAATGATGTTTGACTATTTCCTGGTCCGAACAGCAATGGACGAGAATGGCAGTGTGAACGTATTCGGTGACCAAGTCCCGGAGTCGCGCGACTTTGCCATTCCAGGCGACATCTCTTCCGCGGCATTTTGGCTCGTTGCGGCTGCGGCCAAACGGCGAGGTCATTTGCTCATTCGAGGTGTGGGTTTAAACCACACACGAACCGCGCTGCTCGGTGTTCTACTTCGGATGGGTGCGCAAGTGCGCGAGGCGATTGAGGACATCGATCAAGTCGAGCCGTTCGGAATTGTTGAAGTTACTGGATTCCCCCTAAAAGGTACTGTCATTCAGGGTAAGGAAGTACCGCAACTTATTGATGAACTGCCGATACTTGCAGTCGCCGGCGCTCTTGCAGACGGCAAGACGATTATTCGCCACGCGGAAGAATTGCGCGTCAAGGAAAGCGATCGTATCGCCGCAATCGCGCACAATCTGCGTGCCATGGGTGCGAAAGTATCTGAACTGAGTGATGGCCTCGAGATTCTTGGACCAGCTCCCTTGCACGGGACACGCCTGCCGAGTTTTGGCGATCATCGTATCGCGATGGCGTTTGCCATAGCGGGACTGTTCGCTGATGGCGAGACTATTATTCAGGACGCCGAATGTATTCGTGAATCCTATCCTGGGTTCGAAACTGTCCTCGAAGAATTCACAAATCCGAAACGGATGCAGATCAGTACGCCTGTGATCGGTTCACTTACTCCCGGACCAGTCGAGGAAGAAGCATGATTCCTGAAACGTTCGGAGTTTGGATGTAAATGACTGGTGGCTTGCCCGGCAGCTTGTCGGCGCGCTAATTTCCCAGGATGCAGGAACAGTCTCATCGGGTAATTGCCATCGATGGTCCGGCGGCTTCTGGAAAAAGCAGCGTCGCACGAGAACTTGCCCGGCAACTGGGATTCATTTACGTCAATTCCGGTGCCATCTATCGAGCAATCACATGGCACATTCTGCAAAATAGAATCGATCCTGAGGATGGCGACTGCATCGAGAAGGCCCTTCGATTAGCCGCCATCTCCGGTGCTTTGGAGGATAATGAGTCGCGTGTTCTCATTAATGGCGCCGATCCCGGGAACCACTTGCGTGATGATTGCGTAAACGAAAGCGTTGCACGCGTCAGTCAGTTCCCTGTGGTTCGCCAAATTGTTGCGGAGAGACTGCACGAGCACGCACAAACTCACGATCTGATCGTGGAAGGCCGCGATATCGGTTCAGTCGTTTTTCCAAACACGCCCTATAAATTTTACGTTGATGCTTCGCCGGCGGTGCGTCTCCAGCGCCGCGCGGCTCAAGGAGGACGCGATGAAATTGCGCTGCGCGATCGCGCTGATTCTTTGCGCCCGGTCTCGCCGTTGGTCATCGCGAAGGACGCGAATCTCATCGACACGTCACATCTGACGATTCAGCAGGTCATCAGCGAAATCGTCGGCATACTCGCAAAGATGGGCCTGCCGATCCAGGCAATTTAACGAGTTAGAGATTTAAAGATTGACTGAAAGACGAATCGCCAAATCGCTAAATTGTTTACTCGTTAGATGAATCTCTATTACTGGCTTGGTTATCAGCTTAGCCGTCTTGTTGGCCGATTGTTTTTTCGTCTTCGTGTGATTCATCCGGAGCGCATGCTTCAGAACGGTCCGGTCATTCTCGCCATGAACCATCAGAGTTATCTCGATCCGCCGCTGGCGGGTACTACTTGTGATCGGGCGATTTATTTTCTGGCGCGGCGCACTTTGCTGGATGTGCCACTGCTGGGCCGGCTTTTGCCAAAACTCAATGTAATCCCGGTCAATCAAGAGGGCATCGACCGTAGCGCCCTCAAGTCTTTGATTCGGATTCTCAAGGCCGGTAACGCGGCGCTGGTTTTCCCGGAAGGCTCGCGTACAACGGACGGTAACCTGCAGCCCGCCGAACGGGGATTGGGTCTTATCATTGCAAAAACGCTGGCGCCAGTCGTGCCGATGCGGATCTTCGGTGCTCACGAAGCCCTGCCACGCGGTGGCGGCTTACACTTTGCGCCGATTACCATCGTGATTGGTGACCCCATCTTCTTTACAGCTGCCGATCTAAGCCAAGCCGGGAAGGACCTTTACAAGCGATTAAGCCAGGATGTTATGGATGCAATCGCAGCTTTGCGATTGGACTGATCTGGGTTACCTCCCTTCCTTTGAAAGCAGGAAATTGAACAGGGGTTCCTTGCACGAATGAGATCGATATCGATACTTCAAACGTGAATTTGCCACAGCAGCCTTCCGAAAGATTTCGATCCCGCGAGGTTCCAAGAAGCGCCGTTGCGCTGATGATCATCATCGTTACGTCTATCGCGCTAGTGGCTCTCTTCGCCAATATTCAGCGATTTCGCCGCGGCAAGATCGAAACGGTCGTCGTGGCGCCAACAAGTTCGGCAACGCCACAGCCGCGTTAACTTTCATTTGACTAGCAGCGGCTCCCTCAGTTTCTTCGTACGATTAACTGAAACCCGAAATACGACCTCTGATATGAAAAAACTCCTTGCTCTCTCAATGCTTGTTCCTTTGGTGATGGTTTGCTCGTGCCAAAAACAAGATGCAGCCGCCGAACAACAACTGGCTCAAAGGAAAGCCGAGTTGGATGCTCGCGAGAAAGCATTAGACGAACGAGAGAAGGCATTGGCCGATAGACAAAAAGCCGTAGCACGCTTGGCGACGAGACTTCCTGCCGATCTTCAAATGCGAGCCCAGAAAAAAGACAGCTCATCAAATGTACAGCCTTCTGCATCGATTCCTCCCGGTCTAGAGCCGCCGACCGATATCACGCAGCTCAAAGCCAGTAGAGAAAAAAGGATGGAAGAGTTACGCGCATTAAGGCAGCGCAGGCTGGATGCCGTTCAGAAAATGAGATCAGCCATGGGCGCACGAGGGAATCCAAGTGCCAGTGCGCCGCCCGACACCAGCGCCCCCACCAGCGCCAGCGGCTCTGCGGATACCAGCGGGTCTGCTGATACCAGCGCGGCAGAGGAGGCGACTTCCCCGTCACCTACGCCCCAGTGAATACGAGGCGGTGATCCATCGCTTCAACGCGAACGAACCGGCGAATTTGCGTGTTGCCCTGCGAGTTCCCGAGCGTATTGCAGAGTGTCGATAGTATCCACGTTCTTGTCGCGGCGGATGGCTTTGATTCTCGGGAAACGCAGTGCCAGTCCGCTGGCGTGGCGTGAGCTGGGCTGAATTGAATTGAAGGCTACTTCGAGGATCACGTCCGGTTTCACCTCGCGGTACCGCCCATGGTCCGCGATGGTGTTCTGTTTGAAGTGCTCGGTCAATTCTGCGATTTCTGCGTCGGTCAACCCGCTGTAGGCCTTGCCAATCGGCAAGAGATTGCCGGTGGTTTCATCGCGAACCGCAAATGTGTAATCGCTTAACACAGTATTGCGCTTGCCATGCCCAAACTCAGCCCCCACGACCACCACATCCAGCGTCGCCAGTTCTTTCTTGAGCTTAAACCAAAACATCCCGCGGTTGCCGGGCAGATAGAAACTGTCCGGATCTTTGATCATCAACCCTTCATTCAAGCGCTGCCGAGCCTCCCGGAACGCTTGCTCGATCTCGGTAGCGGAATGCACAGGCGTAACCCTGGCAACTTGAAAGTGTGACGGCAGTCGCACGTTGGCGAGACGCCTTCGCCGCTCACGCAGCGGAGCCTTTAATAATGATCGGCCGTTCAACCAAAGAAGATCAAAAATCACAAACGCAACCGGCACGTCCGCCGCCGCACGCGCGAACAAATCAGCGCCCTCACTCTTTCGCCCCAGGCGCTTCTGCAAATCGAAGAAGGTAAATTCGCGACCTTCAGCGAAAGCGATTATTTCGCCGTCGATAATCAGTTCTTCCTGGAAATTTTTGGCTTGATCAGCCAACTCCGGGAATTGCCCGGTGATACGCCGCAGATCGCGCGAAAAAATCTCGACCTGCTGCGCACTGCGATGCAGCTGTGCACGAATACCGTCGAATTTGTCCTCCAAATATACGGTAGGCGGTGGCGGCGACGCCAGTTCTCGACTAGTCCCTGCAGCTTCAGCGAACCGTTTCCAGACTGCTTCGGCTGTTGGTTCGGGAGTCGCCAGCATGCATTTGATCGGACGAAAAATTGACAGCTCCGCACGCGCCAACTCGTTTCGCGAAGCGAGCAGCGCCGTTTGACCAATATCGCCTAACAACATGTTCGCCTCCCTTACCTGCTCAGGAGAGGCATTGAATGCCTTCGCGATTGCCTCCTCCACTAGACCCTCGCGCAATCCGATGCGCAGATCGCCAGTCAGAATTTTGACGACGTACTGGCCTTCACGAGGGGATATCATTGAGAATCGATTTCGCAACAGCTCGGCCTTGGCAATTGGGCCGCGCGCTCGGTGAAGATCTTTAAACAGCTTACCCGATTCCGCGAGGCTGAATGGCTGTGATGTCGTTCTTCCATCCAGCGCTTCGAACGCAGTCTTGCCAGCGTCGCCGTGAGTGCTAGCGATGCGATGAAATTCCGCGTCGTCGATTTTGGTCGCCGCTTGCAACGCGCGGAAGATTACAGCCCAGCCAACCTGCAGAGTGCGCGGATCGATTTGGGCAAAGGCTTTCCCGGTGAAGTAAGGCGTCGCAATCAGAAGCTGTTCGCTCGTCAGACCGCGTAGATAATTGGCAAGCAATTGAATTTTTTCCAGTTTGGCCGGAGTGGCAGCAATCACTTCACCGACATTCGCAAATGCAAAGAACTCGGATTCTGTAGTGGCGGATGTATCAGCCGCATTCTTTCTGGCTGCGTGCGACGCGTCTGCCGTTCCGGGTTCCGCCAGCGTGAACTCCATTTGGTTTTCTTCACTCAACGCCCACGCTTCGATACCGCGCCTGCGCAAATCGGCCGCAAAAGCAGCAGCGAAACCGTGGAGCGTAAATACCTGGCGCGGTTGTACGAGTTCTACATAGCGAAGAAGGTCGGTGTAGTCAGCGTGGTCAGAAAGGGCAAATGCCGTGTCAACCTGGTAGCGATAGACCGCGCCTGGATCGACTGCCCATCCACTGATCATCGCGACGCGTTTGCGCGCAATTTTTTCCAGCATCCGTGAATGATTCGCACTGGGTGGGCAGATCAGGACTTTTCCGGAAACATCGTTTGAATTGTAGCGAAGATATTTGCAAAACGATTGGCCAAACAGCTCGTAGATGCGCGTCATCTGATAGACCGAACCGTGCAGCATGGGCGTCAACCCGGCGCCGTCGAGCGAACAGAGTATTTCCTGGGCTTTGCCTAACGAATATCCAAGAAGCACAGGCACGCGGTTGTCCTCAATTGTTTCGCGGCAGAAAGCGACGATTTGATCGACGACTTCCTCCGTAGGCGGAAATCGGTAGCGTGGCACCCCGAATGTCGTTTCCATGATGAGTGTATCCGCTTTGCGCCATTCCGCCTGCTCGGCTGATTTTCCGGAACGCAGTTTAAAATCGCCGGTGTAAAGCAGTGTCTCGTTGCCGGCGAAAAGGAAAAACTGTGCCGAACCAAAGATATGGCCGGCTGGCAATAGCATAAGGTCGAGCCCATGTACCATTCCTTTTTTACTGAACGGCAATATGTGCTCTGTGCGAGAACCCGGCAGCCGACTTTGCATCAAGTGTGCTGTGCGCTCCGAAACTATGATTTCTTTGTGCGGCGCGATGTGATCGGCATGCGCGTGTGAAACGAAAGCGAACCGCTTGGCGTCCCATGGATCGAGCCATAACTCCTGGCGTGGCAGATACACTCCGCGCTCATAACGAACCGCAATCATGAAACGCAAATGTACTTTCAGATTCGCGGAAGTTCCATAGGAGCCGGAGATCCTGGACGTGGGTTGTTCGTTGACACCCGAATCAAAACCCGGCTTTATTAGGGGAATGAGGTCTGTTGCTGTTCTGTTGGCTTTGAGCTCTTTGACCATCGCCGTCCCGAGTCAGGCCGCGCGTGAGCGCGTAGAACCAAGAATCCTTGAAAAAGTGACGCCGCTCCCGGTGGCGTTAAACAACAATTTCGAGTTTCGAAAAACGAAGCTTTTCTTTATGAGCGAGAAAGCACCAAAAGCTGGCGATCGCGCGCGTCAGACAACGAGCACGGTGGGCGGGAAATCGAATTCGCCCAGCCAGAAAACGGCCACCCTTCAGGACGCGCCCATTACCTTTGAGCGCCAGTATCGGCTCTTCGGGGCGGTCACAGCACTTGATCAGCGTCAGCGTTTTGGCAATTACTTTGATTTCTTTTGGAGAGCCAAGCGCGCTTCCGATGTCACAGTACGTTTGGAATATCGCCAAGAGAAACTGCACGAGCACGTCCAGGCGCAGGAAATTTCATATGCAAACGTGCGGGGCACTCATAAGACCGAATTCAAGGTCGTCGGAGACGATTATTTTGACGACGGCCGCGTAATGGCATGGCGGTGTCTGTTAATCGAAAACGGCCGGATCGTAGCGGAAAATCGCTCTTTCATGTGGGAGTGATATCGAGGCGATGTTTTATGTACGTTCAGCTGTTTTCACCTCATGCGGCCTTTTGGGCCCGGGATACCGAATTACTTCAAGAGGTTTTCTTGCGTCCGGCGAGCATTGACAGCATGGCTCTCGGCCTAGTATCTTTTAGCTAGTAACTGTGGACTCATCTATTCAAGTAGGGGTGAGCGGCCCAACCGTTTGGGTGAAAGTGGGGGGGAAAGGTAGTTTCCTCAACAGCGGCAATCTCAAAGAGTTCGCCCGCGAGATGTTGGACCGCGGCTATCGCGAATTTGTGGTGGATCTGGCGGACTGCGCCATGATGGATTCCACATTCATGGGAACGATGGCCAGCGTGGCGCTTCGACTGAGAGAGCTGGGACATGGACACCTTCACATCGTTCATTGCGGGAACCGCAGCCAGGAACTTCTCTCCGGGCTGGGGTTGGATCAGATTTTCGATATTCGCGCTAACGGTGCCAGCCCCCCTGAATGCGGAGCGCTCGAACGAACCCCCGCGGTCCAATCGCCTGTTGATAAGAAAAAGGAACAGACGGAGACGATGTTGGAGGCGCATCAGGCACTTTGCGAGGCTGCGCCGGAAAATATTCTTCGCTTTAAAGACGTTCTCGATTTCTTAAGACAAGACCTTCATCACGAGACGCCTTTGAAGTAAGCTGGCCCTTGCATGATGTGGCCGACTCTTCTTCTCGGACTGCTTGTTGGGTCTGTCGCGGGATGGGTCATCACCGCTTGGCTTCAGCTACGGCGAATTCGAAGTCTGGAGCGGTCTCATGAGGAAATTCAAGTTGAGGAGACGCTCGTTTTCGATTTTTTGCACGGTCTCGGCGAAGCCTTTCGAGAGACGATTCGCCCGCAGGAGCTGCACCGGCTAATCGTTGAGGGCGCGACACGTGTTCTCGATGCGTACGGCGGGGCGCTTTATGTGACTGATCGAACCGGCGGGAAACTGACTCCTGCGTTCATTTCCAAAGGTTGTCCGCCCCTCGTGGATATTCCTCCGAGCACCTTGCAACAAGCGGCCGCCACTTCGATGGCGCTCGAGAGCTTTTTACGGTTGCACACAGTCGGGCCGGGTGAAGGACTCATTGGACGAGTCTGGCAAACAGGACAATCTGTTTGTTTGACTGAGTTCTCCGAGGCGCCGGAACTGGCAAAATTGCGAGGCAGCACTTTTGGCAGCGCATCGATTATGGCCGCATCGCTTCGGTATGGAAACCAGGACCTGGGTGTTTTGGCGCTGGCTCAGGGTCCGAGCGGGCCTCCTTTTTCGCAGGGTGATTTCGTCGTTTTTAAGTCGATCTCGGAGCAATCCGCTTTTGCGCTTTACAACGCCATCATTTATTCGATGGCAAACGAAAAGAAACGACTCGACCACGATCTGGAAATCGCGCGGGATATTCAGCGCATCTTGCTTCCATCGGAAGCGCCGGCCATCAATGGATTTCAGATTAGCGGCCTTAATGTGCCCGCCCGCCAGGTGAGCGGCGATTATTTCGATTACATTCAGGTCGATAAAGAACGGCTCGGTGTCGCAATTGCAGACGTATCCGGCAAGGGCGTCCCCGCATCGCTTATCATGGCGATCTGTCGCAGCGTCTTGCGGGCGGAAGCGGCTCGCAACCCGTCTCCAGCGGATGTCTTGCGAAAGGTGAACCGACAGCTCTATCCCGATATCAAGGAAGACATGTTTATCAGCATGGCTTATCTGATTCTCAATCATCAGCACGATGGCGTGACGCTTGCACGCGCTGGACATGACGCGCCATTACTTTACAAGCAACAGTCACAAACAGTCATACCATTGAAGCCACCCGGCATGGTCGTGGGCATTGACAGTGGAAACGTGTTCGATAGGCTAACGATTGACTTCGCTGTCCCGCTCGAACGAGACGATTGCCTCGTCCTCTACACCGATGGTGTGACCGAAACGCTGAACGCTGAGGGAGACGAGTTTGGCCTGGACCGCATGAGGCAATCGGTTCGTGCGAGTGCCACCAACGGGGCACAAGCAATTGTAAGGAAGATCATCGAGGACGTTCGCGATTTTACCGGTTCGATTCCTCAAAACGACGACATCACTTTGATTGCCATTCGCAAAACATGAAAAAGACCTCTTTTACTGAACAAAATAAACAAATGAAACAATCCGCGAGTTCAAGCCCTCCATTTGCTGAGCCTGCGGCTTCTGCCGCGCAGAGCGAAACAGAAGATCCAACGGCCGGGCTGCAAGCTGATCTCGACCGCTTCCGCGATCTCGCATTGCGCAGTCAGGCCGACTTCGAGAACTACAAGAAACGTTCAGCGCGCGAAAAGGAAGAGGCCATTAGATATGCCAACAGCTCTTTGCTGGAGCGCTTGGTAGGAATTATTGACAATTTTGAGCTTGGTCTCGCAGCGGCAAAAGAGCAGGGCGCAGACTCGCCCATTTATTCAGGAATGATTCTCGTCCAGAAGCAACTCAATGATTTGCTGACCGAAAATGGCCTGCAGCCCATCGAAGCGGAGGGGAAAACATTCGATCCGAACGTGCACGAAGCAATTGCCCATGAGCCGAGCGATCAAGTTCCCGAGGGGATTGTCTTGCGTCAGGCCCGTCGGGGTTATCGATTTAAAGAACGGTTGCTGCGGCCTTCACGAGTTGTCGTCTCCAGCGGGCCTGCAAAGAAGTAAGGCTTCTTGCCTGCGCTGCCCGTTAGTCCCATAAGTCACATTCGGACTTGTCGGTAATATGGCTACTGAGAAACGTGATTACTACGAAGTGCTGGGTGTTGAACGAAACGCCACCGAAGAGGAGGTGAAACGCGCCTATCGCAAGCTAGCGGTTAAGTTTCATCCAGATAAAAATCCGGATGATCCGCACGCCGAGGAAAAGTTCAAGGAGTTGGGCGAAGCGTACGATGTTCTGATCGACCCTGACAAGCGCGCCGCATATGATCGTTTTGGTCATGCGGCCTTCGCGCCGGGGAGCGCTGGTTTTGGTCGCGGCGTTTTTCACGATCCGTTTGAGATTTTCCGGGAAGTTTTCGGCGGCGGCGGATTTGGCGGTGGAATTTTCGAGACATTCTTTGGTGGCGGCGACCGCGCGGAAGATCGGCGGCGCGGATCTGATTTGCGCTACGACATGGAGATCAAGCTGGAGGAGGCAGCGTTTGGTGCCGACAAGGAGATTGAGATCGCGAAGCTCGACACGTGTGACAAATGCAAGGGCAGCGGCGCGGAACCGGGCTCGGGCACGATTACCTGTCCTGCTTGCGGTGGCCGCGGACAGGTAATCAGTTCGCGCGGATTTTTTCACGTGTCTCAAACATGTCCCCGGTGCCGCGGCGCTGGCGAAGTCATCGAGAAACCGTGTCCGAAATGCCGCGGCGAAGGGCGCGTGGAAAAATCGGGCCGTGTTAAACTGAAAATACCCGCGGGAATCAGAGAGGGCTCAAGGTTGCGGTCGTTAGGTAACGGCGAATCCGGCATTCGCGGCGGTCCTCCAGGCGATCTTTATGTCGTTATTCACGTGAAGGAACACAGGATTTTTCAGCGTGAGGACGACGACCTGTATTGCGACGTGCCGATTCCTTTTTCCGTCGCGGCTCTAGGCGGCACGATCGATGTGCCAACGCTCGAAGGCAGGGCACCTCTGAAGGTGTCGGCGGGCACACAAAGCGGGCAAATGTTTAAGCTGCGCGGAAAAGGAGTTACAAACATCAACGGGCGCGCCAATGGCGATTTGTTTGCGCGCTTGATTGTCGAGGTGCCATCGCGGTTGAATGCGGAGCAACGTCGCAAGCTCGAGGAATTCGCAGCGCTTTGCGGCGACGAAAACACGCCCCTACGCAAGAGCTTTTTCGAACGCGCGAAGGAATTTTTTAAATAGCGCTTCTGTGTTTCACGATGCTGTCAAACTGATCGAGTGTCCCCGTGATGCGTGGCAGGGTCTCGCGCGGCAAATCCCAACAGAGCTCAAGGTGCGTTACCTTCGCGCTTTGATCGCGGCGGGATTCAAACACATCGATGCCGCAAGCTTTGTCTCTCCCAAAGCCGTTCCGCAGATGGCCGATAGCGAGAAAGTATTGGAGCAACTCAACGCACCGGATGACGTCGAAATCATTGGTGTGGTGGTTAATGAAAGGGGAGCCGAACGTGCGATCACTACCAAATGCGTTACGACGTTGGGTTATCCTTATTCCATCTCTGAAACATTTCTGCATAAAAACCAAAACCACACGCTCGTGGAATCGCTCAAAGTTTTGGAATCAATCAAGACAAAGGGCGACAAGGCTGGCCTCGGCATCGTCGTTTATATCTCCATGGCGTTCGGGAATCCGTACGGCGATCCTTGGGATGAGAACGAGTTGCGTAGAGCAGTAGCGAAACTCGCTGCCATTGGTGTTCGTTCGATTTCCCTGGCTGACACGGTCGGAGTCGCTGGGGCAGATCTGATTCGGCGTGTAGTCCATCCAATCACGAAACAGCACGTCGATTGCGATATTGGCGTGCATCTTCACAGCGCGCCTGGGGAGGCTTCAGCCAAAGTGCTCGCCGCCTACGACGCGGGGTGTCGGCGCTTTGATTCCGCCCTTGGTGGTCTCGGTGGATGCCCGTTCGCGCAGGACGCGCTGGTTGGAAATATTCCTACGGAGAGCGTAATCGCAGCACTTCAGCAGCGCGGGGAGATACCAATAGGCAAATCGTTGACGGATGTCCTGGCGATCAACTCGCGCATCGCGGCTCAGTACCAGTAACGGTATCGCACTTTCCGCTAGCCTCGTAAAAAACCTGTCCAATGAAGTGCTGTCATGTTGAGCAAAGCGAAACAATTCGGTCTATTTCCGCGTGGGACTGAGCCAGAAATGATCAGAGATTCTTCGGTTCGCTCAGAATGAGATTGGTCCCATAGGTCGTATGCATCGCTTCTTCATCTCCCCCGAAAACTGGAAGCCTGGCACGCTTGCACTAGCTGGGTCGGAAGCACACCACGCGCGCGACGTCCTGCGCATGAGAGTGGGAGAAAAACTCGTTCTTTTCAACGGACGCGGGCAGGAAATCACTGCAGAAATCATCGATCTCGGCGGCGACCAAATTGAATTGAGAAAATTACACGAAGCGGAAACACCACCGCTGCAGTGCCGCATCGTTCTGGGGCAGGCGATCCCGAAAGGAAAGAACATGGACTTGATTGTGCAAAAAGCGGTCGAGATCGGTGCCGCCGAAATTGCGCCGATCATTTCCGATCGCACGGTTGTGCAGGTCGATTCCGAAAGCGCCGCGCAAAAGCAGTCCAAATGGCAGCAAATCGCAGTTGAGGCAGCCAAACAATGCGGCCAGAACTGGCTGCCGAAGGTGCATTCCCCGAGAAAGTTGGCGGAGTTCTTTTCCTCTGTAGAGGCAGGTGTGTCGCCTGCTGATCTGCAACTGATCGGATCGCTTCAGCCGGGGGCGCGGCACCTAAAGAAGATCCTCGCTGACTATTCGAGTGAACATCAACGTCCTCCTCGCAGCGTCTTGATGCTTGTTGGACCCGAAGGTGACTTCACGCCTGCCGAACTCGCACTCGCGCGACGTCACGGATGTGAGCCAATTACGCTCGGCCCAATTATTCTTCGTGTGGAAACAGCGGCAATTTATTGTCTCAGTATTCTCTCGTACGAATTGTTGATTTAGAGTGTGAGTTCTATAGCTGCTTTTCGTCACAGAGTTCTTGAAAGCCAGGATCGCCGCGTAATGAGTCCCAGAGAGGGTCGAGCCTCAGAAAGGCTGATGTAAGAGGCATTGGGCCGTAAATCTGGCTTTGAGAAGGTGCTTGTAACAGCCGCCTAAGAGTTGAAATTGCCCGGTCCCTCTGGCCGAAGAGTGTTTGTATGACCGCTATGTTCTCTTCCAGGCCGGGTCCGTCCACTGCATCTTTGGCACTCGGTAGAAGCATGATTGCACGTTCCGCTTCCTTTAAGGCTAAGTCTTTCTCCCCTGCCATGGCATTAGCCAAGGCAAGCCACGCCGCAAAGTTGGAGTTAACCGGCTGACGCTTGCAAAGCGGCTCGAGCGTGTTACGCGCCTGCTCGGCGGTTACCTTGGCTCCTACGGCGTCGCCGGCAAGACGCTGCGCAATAGCCAGGTAAACCTGAGTAGCGCCTTTGATGAATTCAGATGTAAAATGGAATTGGGCCAGTCTAGCTTGCAGCAATCGAACGGCCTCAGCGTGATTCCGCTCAAGTCTCAATTGAATGACCTTAACAAAGAAGGCACTGTCATACGGCGTCTGCTCGGTTACTCCCGATACAAATTGAGCGGCTTGGCCCAAGTCACCCTGGGCCTGATAAATGCCGGCCTTTAGCGACATCAGATCCAGATCATTCGCGATAATGTCCACCGCTCGATCATAGCGTTCTAACGCCGTGGAGAATTGGCGGAGCATTGCGTAAGTCCACGCTGATGTCGTCAACAACTCCCCATTGCGCGGATCCAGGGACAGACCTGCTTCGACCGCGGCAAGGCTTTCATTCCAGTTTCCAAGGCGGCGGTTAACTGCGCTAAGCGCCCATGCCACCTCGCTGCTGACGGGCGACAGTTTGTTAACTCGCTGGAATGTTGCTCTGGCGAGCCCATAATCACGCACTACCCAGTATTGATAATAACCCAGGGCGAGCAGAGTATCGGTCGAGTTTGGCTGGAGTTTCTGCGCATGATCCAAAGCATCTTTGGCTAGATCGGGGCGAGCGTTGTCAACGCGCTGAAAGTAAAGATACGCGTGTGCGCGAGAAAGTCGCGCCCAGGCGAGTGCAAAATTGGGATCAAGCTGCACCGCCCGCTCAAAATAGCCGATGGTTTTCAGTGGGATATAGATTGACGAGTAGATGCGTCCTTGGAACGCCACGCCGCGCAAGTAAGCGTCGTAAGCCTCCGGATTATTTGTGGGTTTAGCTGCCAACGCTTGCTCCTCATGGCCAGTGAGCTTCGCTTGCAACGACTCCGCGATTCCTTTGGCTATCTCGCTTTCGACGCTAAAGATGTCACTCAACTTTCGATCGTACGTCTCTGCCCAGATGTGGGAATCAGTTTGCGCATTGAGCAACTGCACATTTACCCGTACCTGATCGGCTACTTTTTGCACGCTACCCTCAAGGATGTTCGCTGCGCCAAGCTGCCTGGCGATCTTTGAAAGATTTGCCGGTTTACTCTCGTATTGCTGGGTGGAAGTGCGCGAAATAACCTTCAAGTCAGCGATCTTTGCGAGGCGCGTCAAGATTTCGTCCTGAATACCATCGGCGAAATATGAGTTATCCGGGTCCCGGCTCAGGTTTTCGAACCGTAACACAGCGACGCTCTTTTCGGGAACTGGGCCCGTTGTCGGACTTCGGAACAGGTAAAACGCGAGTACAGAAGCTAGACCACTAACGAATACCACTGAGAGGATTGTGCTCAGCTGGCCAAAATTGCTCCGACCCTTTGGTACCGGTGTGCCAAAACCTAGTTTCGTTAGGTCGTTGCTGAGCTCAGTTGCTGTCTGATAGCGTTTGCGAACATCACTATCGCAGGCTTTGAGGATGATGGCGTTCAGCTTAAAAAATGCTTCGCGCTCGGGCATTGCATTGAAGTCCGCTGGCAACTCAGGATAGTCCAGTCGATCCGTCCCGGTGCTAGCTTCGTAAAGCACCATGCCCAGACTATAGAGGTCGGCTTGAGGTTTCCCGGGGCCTTCCGGAGGGATGTAGCCTTCTGTGCCTAGACACTTTTTCTCCCCGGTTTGCGCTACCAGCCCTATATCCGCAAGTTTTGCGTGGCCTTTGACGAAGATAATATTCGATGGTTTTACATCGCGATGTACTAATCCGCGTCGATGCAGTTCTGCCAGCGGTCCGCTCAGCGACAGGCCTAATTGCACTGATTGGCTGACTGACAAGCGTCTGCATTTCTCCAGCTCATTGGTCAACGTTTTTGGTACATACGTATCAGGGTCAATCCGATCGCGCTTTGTGTCATTGTCGGCTAGTTCCATGACATAATAGAAGAAACCGGCGGCGCGATTGCGACTCACGTGAAGAATGGCCACAAAACCGTCATGCTCGCGCGACACAGGTTCGAACTGCTGAAGCCCCGAAAATTCTCTCTCAAACGCCTCCTCGTCCCGAAATGCTTTCCTCTCAACGATCTTAACCGCGCGGTAAGTGCCCAAGATGTTTCGAGCCAGCCAGACCTCCCCATAGCTACCCCGGCCAATACACCGCAGCAGCTCAAAGTCCGGAATGTCAGGAGCGTCGCTTGCCCGTTCTCTTCGACTCAAGATGTTTTCATTGCCAGAAGTAGGCTGCTCGCGGATGCTGTCGGAGTAGCTCTGACGAAGGCGAGCTGTCCACGCCGTGGTAGCCTTACGAAGGCGCGCGATCATCTAATTTACTCGATCTAGTGAGCTAATGCTTTGGCCAAGCCCCATCGCTTCTCTTCTTCCTTTTCAAGACGAGCAACTTCTCTGCGCATTAACGCCGTAATTCTGTGTTTCGCCAGACGCACCTGGCCGGCACTCACGCCAAGGGTCTGCGCCACCTTGTCGACGGACCAATGCTTAATAGCATGTAGATCAAACATCTGATAGTGCCGCGCGTTTGCCTGGCGTTTGACGCGCAATAATGCGGCGGCGAAAAGCGCGCTCTGCCATTCCTCCTCCCACACCGCATCAAGGTTGATCGGAGATGGATCGGGAATCCGTTCGAGCGTTGCCGTTCCGGACATTTCTTGTCCCCAGCGTGGGCTGGGCGGCTGGATTTGGCGTGGGCGTTTGCGGAATTGATCACCGATCCGCCAGCGAACGATGGTCAATAGCCAGCCCTTGAACGATCCGACAGCCGGATCGTAGTGGAACGACTTAATCTTCTTAACGACTGTGAGGACCGTCTCCTGAACGACCTCTTGCGCCTCGACATCCGTCAGGCCTGCTTTGAGCCCGGTGGTATAAATCAGTCGCCAGTAGGCATCAAAGAACTCTCGCCAGCTCTCTTGGGCGTTCGATTGCTTGAGGCGACTGAGCAAACTGTGCCGTGTCGCCACAGGTGATCGAACGTGCCGCGCTTCAGGATTCATGCCTCGCCCCGATTATACCGTCCTAGTCAAGGCCGTGAGCACAACCTGACGCGCGCGGATCTCTCCGAAAGCGGCGCCGCGCTCATTGTGGCGCGAAGCTGCTGCGGGCAGGGCACTTAAGCAGATCACGCAGATTTTTTAGATTCTTTGAAACAACCGGCGATCGCGATCCGTATTTAGCTTATGAAGAATCGAAACTACATATTTGCGGCAACGTTCTTTGCCCTTGGCTTCTTTGTGCTTTGCGTCCTTACACCCTTGGTGCAAGCGGTCAATCCACCGCTCACACCCGATCCGGGTCCTAGACCGGTAAGCAACACAGCGGATGGGCAACTCGCCCTGGCGAGCATTACCACGGGCATTTACAATGCGGCATTTGGTACATACTCGCTCCTAAGCCTCACCGACGGCAAATTCTGTACAGGTGTCGGTGGTGCAACGCTCCTACTTAATACTGCCGATGAAAATACGGCCACTGGCGCCGGGGCACTTCTCAGCAATACCACTGGCGGGCAGAATACGGCCAACGGAACCTTCTCGCCAACACGACAGGCAGCTTCAACCTTGCCAATGGTTATCAAGCGCTCTTCAGCAACATCGATGGCAACTACAACACGGCTACTGGATTTCAAGCGCTCTTTCATGATACCAGCGGTAGCAACAACGTAGCGATCGGTCCTGGTGCGCTCTTCTTCAACACCACCGGCAACCAGAACACGGCCATCGGCGCTGGCTTTGTGCTCTACAACAACGACACCGGTAACCTCAATACAGCCATCGGTGATTTTGCGCTAGCGAACAACATCACCGGCCGCACCAACACTGCCATCGGCGCTAACGCGCTCTTTTACAACACGGTCGACGGCAACACGGCCGTCGGTTTCGATGCGCTTGCTAATAACACCATCGGTCCTGCCAACACGGCGAACGGAGCGTTCGCGCTCGTTAACAACACCCAGGGCGGGCTCAACACGGGTACCGGTGTAGGTGCGCTCCAAAGCAACACCATGGGCAACAACAACACGGGCACCGGTGTTGGGGCCCTTCAAGACACCAACATCGGCGTAGCTAATACGGCGCATGGAACGTACGCGCTCGCTGCCAATACGAACGGAAGCTTCAACACCGCTGACGGTGCCTCTGCGCTCCCTAACAACACGAGCGGCAGCAACAATATCGGTTTGGGTGTTAATGCCGGCAGTGCCGTCTCGACGGCGAATAATGTTATCTGTATCGGCACGAACCTCGCTGGTGCGGACGTAAGCGACAGTTGCTATATCGGCAACATCATCGGGGCGACCATCGATCCCGCCACGGCCGCTGCAGTGGGAGTCGACGCCACCGGCAAGTTGGGGACTGTCGCCTCCTCACGGCGCTTCAAACGTGATATTGAACCGATGGATAAGAGCAGCGAAGCCATTTTGGCGCTCAAGCCGGTCACATTTCACTACAAGAGCGACGCCAAAAACACGCCATGCTTTGGCTTGGTTGCCGAGGAAGTGGCGAAAGTGAACCGCGATTTGGTGGTGCGCGACAAGGACGGCGGGATCTATAGCGTCCGCTACGATGCTGTGAACGCGATGTTACTCAATGAGTTTCTTAAGGAACACGCGACGGTACAGGAACTAAAAGAAGAAATTGCGATATTAAAGGCGGGCCTTCAGAGAGTCAGTGCGCAGGTTGAAATGAGCAAAAGGGCAACAAAAGTGGCTCTCCGTAATCCGTAAAGATTTGCAGTTGTAACCAGAGAAGTCGGAAAGAACCCAATACAAATGAAAGGAAACGAAGTTATGAAAAACCGAAACATCATACTCACAACCATCCTGTCTGCGTTTGTCTGCTTTGCGCTTTGCCAAAAAGTGCAAAGCGCCACGGACACACCAGATCCAGGTCCTCTTGTTACTACGGGCGTTTACAATGCGGCATTTGGTACATACTCGCTCCTAAGCCTCACCGACGGCAAATTCTGCACAGGTGTCGGGGGTGCCACGCTCCTACTTAACACCGCCGATGAAAACACGGCTGTTGGCGCCGGGGCTCTTTTAAGCAATAGCGATGGACCCAACAACACGGCCATTGGGGCGTTCGCACTTTTCAATAACACCGACATCAACGGAAGCTTCGGTAGCGATAACACAGCCGTCGGCGATCGAGCTCTTTTTAACAACACAACTGGCTTCTTTAACACCGCCACTGGATCAGGTGCACTGGAAGATAACGATACCGGTGGAGGCAACACAGCCATCGGTTATTTTGCACTCCACAACATCACTACCGGCGGCGGCAACATCGCAATTGGCGTTGGCGCAGGTACCAACCTTTCCACAGGCAATGATAATATCTACATCGGTAACGCGGGTGCTTTTAGCGAGTCGAATACGACTCGCATCGGCATTGCGAAGACGACACAAAACACATTTATCGATGGCATTCACGGGGCGACAATCGATCCTGCCACCGCGCTGATCGTGGGAGTCGATGGCTTTGGAAAATTGGGAACGACTGCCTCGTCTCAGCGGTTCAAGGACGATATTAAACCAATGGACAAAGCCAGTGAAGCCATCCTGGCGCTGAAGCCGGTGACGTTTCATTATAAGAGCGACGCCAAAGCCACACCCTGCTTTGGCTTGATCGCCGAGGAGGTAGAAAAAGTAAGTCCCGACCTGGTGGTCTACGATACAGACGGAAAACCCTACAGTGTGCGCTACGACCAAGTGAACGCGATGTTGCTCAATGAGTTTCTAAAAGAGCACAAGGCGTTCGTCGATGAGCAACGCAAGGTACGGGAACAGGAAGCCACTGTTACGATGCTAGAATCTAAAGTGGCGAAGCAAGAAACAACCATTGCGCAGCAACAAACCGAGATGCGAACAGTCATGGCACGCTTGAATGAGCAAGCGGAGCAAATCCAGAATGTCAGCGCGCAGGTTGAGATGAGTAAACCGGCGCCCAAAGTCGTTGCCAATAACCGCTAGCTATCTGTGGATACGTGGCGTTGTGGCCGGGGTCATCGACCCCGGCTACAGCTGTCATTGTGTAGCCTTTGGCTCGCCGAAGCTTCAGCAATGGGTTGTTTCGACAGTGA
>WNGC01000465.1_pt1 | contig 47192 bp, 43 predicted proteins | sample 5400051 | NCBI WGS metagenome assembly WNGC01 (sample SAMN13153368, study PRJNA577476) | soil metagenome | isolation source: 20 cm soil or saprolite under grassland replicate 2 | place: USA:California | collected 2016-06-15
TGCAACTCGCCTGCATGAAGACGGAGTTGCTAGTAACCGCAGGTCAGCATACTGCGGTGAATATGTTCCCGGGCCTTGTACACACCGCCCGTCACACCACTTGAGTTTGGTGCACCTGAAGTCACTTGCTGAACCCGAATAGGGACGGCGGTGCCCAAGGTGTGCCCAGCAAGAGGGGTGAAGTCGTAACAAGGTAGCCGTACCGGAAGGTGCGGCTGGATCACCTCCTTTAAGGAGCCTGTCGTCGCCCGGCGCAAGCCAGGCGGCGAGAGGAGAAGTCAGCTCAGTTCGGCAGCAACCGCTTTTGCCGACCGCCAAGAGTAGTTCGTGCGCAAGCGCGGGTGAAGAGTAGCGGTCGAAGACTGCGGGATCTCTCGTTCGCGGGAGGTAGGCCGATCAGCAGCCGGTGGGAATCCGGAATGCGTGTCCCGCGACTGCCTATCCGGGGGTCCGTCCACTCCTTCAATCGTTAAGGTACGGCCGCTCGTCCGCTCACCTGGCACCTGGGCCTTTAGCTCAGATGGTTAGAGCGCGCGGCTGATAACCGCGAGGTCTGTGGTTCGATTCCACAAAGGCCCATTCTTATCAGCCGCCGCTGGTGCCCAGAGCGCGACGTTGCCGGCCAAACGATGACGATCTCAAGTGAAGAGATCCCATTTGGGGATGTAGCTCAGCTGGGAGAGCACCTGCTTTGCAAGCAGGGGGTCGCCAGTTCGAATCTGGTCATCTCCATGTGTTAGAAAGCGCCGCCCGGTGGGTGTCCTTGGATGCCCGGCCCCGCGCCGCGACATGTACCTTCAAAACCGAATAGCGAAGAAAGTGATTTAGGGTAACCAATGCAAAGAACACGCGCAACGACCCATTGCGACACCCGATGGCGGCCACACGTCCGCTACCGGCGTTGAGCAGTGTAGATAGATGGGTCAAGCTACAAAGAGCGCACGGTGGATGCCTTGGCACCAGGAGCCGATGAAGGGCGTAGAACTCTGCGATAAGCCTCGGGTAGTTGAGTGCAAACGTTAATCCGAGGATTCCCGAATGGGGCAACCCGCCTGGACTAATCTCCAGGCACTCCGGGCTGAACACATAGGCCCGGTAGAGGGCACCGGCCGAACTGAAACATCTTAGTAGGCCGAGGAAAAGAGACCATTCCCTTAGTAGTGGCGAGCGAAAAGGGAACAGCCTAAACTCGCATCGCGTGATAGGCGGCAGCCGTTGCGATGCGGGGGTTGTACGAGCCGCAAGCCATCCTGCCGGATGGCGTCGAAGTTACCAAACCAGCCGCTAGCCGAAGGTCCCTGGAAAGGGCCGCCATAGGCGGTGACAGCCCGGTAGGCGAAAGTGGACTGGTCTTCGAGCGGAGTTCGTAAGTACCACGGAACACGTGGAATTCTGTGGGAAGCCGCGGGGACCATCCCGCAAGGCTAAACACTCCTGGTGACCGATAGTGAACTAGTACCGTGAGGGAAAGGTGAAAAGTCCGGCGGAAGCCGAGTGAAAGAGTACCTGAAACCGTGTGCTTACAAGCGGTGAGAGGGCTATGCCAGCTGCGCAAGCGGCTGGAAGGCCTGATTGCGTGCCTTTTGAATAATGATCCGGCGAGTTACTTCAGCGTGGCGAGGTTAAGGGGTTCAAACCCGGAGCCGCAGCGAAAGCAAGTCTGAATAGGGCGTGGCCGGCGCAAGCCGGTGGCAGTCGCGCTGAGTAGACCCGAAACCAAGTGACCTATCCCTGGTCAGGTTGAAACGCGGGTAAAACCGCGTGGAGGACCGAACCAACTTCGGTTGAAAACGGAGTGGATGAACTGGGGATAGCGGTGAAATGCCAATCGAACTTGGAAATAGCTGGTTCTCCTCGAAATGTATTTAGGTACAGCGTCGTTGATGAGTCTGGCGCAGGTAGAGCACTGAATGGGCTAGGGGCGATCACCTCGTTACCAAACCCAACCAAACTCCGAATGGCGACAGATATTCCAACGGCAGTGAGACTACGGGGGCTAAGCTCCGTGGTCGAGAAGGAAAGAGCCTAGACCGACAGCTAAGGTCCCAAAGTACAGGCTAAGTGGTAAAGGATGTATTGTCGCTCAGACAACCAGGATGTTAGCTCAGAAGCAGCTACCATTTAAAGAGTGCGTAATAGCTCACTGGTCGAGTGATGATGCGCCGACAATGATCGGGGCTCAAGCCTGTTACCGAAGCTTCGGTACCGAGTCCGCAAGGACCGGTAGGTAGAGGAGCGTTCCGTCCGCAGTGAAGTCAGACCGTGAGGACTGGTGGAGTGGACGGAAGTGCGAATGCCGGAACAAGTAGCGAGAAACGCGTGAGAAACGTGTTCGCCGTAAACCTAAGGTTTCCTGGGCAACGTTAATCGTCCCAGGGTCAGTCGGACCTAAGTCGAGGCAGAAATGCGTAGACGATAGGACATCAGGTCATCACTCCTGAACCACCTCGCGTTCGTTATGAGCAATGGGGTAACGGAGAAGGGTAGGCCATCCGGGCGATCGGATGTGCCCGGTCAAGCAGGTAGGCGGTCAGCTAGGCAAATCCGGCTGGCATTCAACGCTGAGATGCGAATAGGAGCCTTCGCAAGAAGGCGAAGTGGCTGATCCCAAGCTTCCAAGAAAAACCTCTAGCCAGAACGCAGGTGACCGTACCGCAAACCGACGCAGGTAGGTGGGAAGAGGATTCCAAGGCGATCGAGAGAACCATGCTTAAGGAACTCGGCAAAATCTCCCCGTAACTTAGGGATAAGGGGAGCCCGGCTGGGTGTAGGGATTTACTCCCGAAGCCTGACTGGGCCGCAGAGAATTGGGCTAAGCGACTGTTTACTAAAAACACAGGTCTCTGCTAAAGCGAAAGCTGATGTATAGGGGCTGACGCCTGCCCGGTGCCGGAAGGTTAAGAGAATAGGTGCAAGCCTTGAATTGAAGCCCCGGTAAACGGCGGCCGTAACTATAACGGTCCTAAGGTAGCGAAATTCCTTGTCGGGCAAGTTCCGACCCGCACGAATGGCGTAACGACTTAGCTGCTGTCTCGAGCATGGACTCGGCGAAACTGAAACACCTGTGAAGATACAGGTTACCCGCCACAGGACGGAAAGACCCCGTGGAGCTTTACTGCATCCTGTCACTGATCTGGGGCTTGCTATGTAGAGGATAGCTGGGAGACTGTGAAGTCAGGGCGCTAGCCTTGGCGGAGTCACCCTTGGAATACCAGCCTTAGTTGGTCTTAGATCTAACGTGCGCCCTGATCGGGCGTGCAGACCGTGGCAGGTGGGCAGTTTGACTGGGGCGGTCGCCTCCTAAAGAGTAACGGAGGCGCCCAAAGGTTCCCTCAGCCTGGATGGAAATCAGGCCTAAAGAGTGTAAAGGCACAAGGGAGCTTGACTGTGAGGCATACAAGCCGAACAGGGACGAAAGTCGGGCTTAGTGATCCGCCAGCCCTGAATGGAAAGGCTGGCGCTCAACGGACAAAAGCTACCCCGGGGATAACAGGCTTATCTTGCCCAAGAGTCAGAAGTGGCTCCCCGCCCAAGCGATTGGGCGGTGAACTGCGGCTCATATCGGTGGAACCCAAGCAGAGTTCGAGGTAAGATTCTGCGGGCAATACCGAGGGAAGGTTGCTTGTTGTGGAAACGCTTCGAGTTTCTGCAAGCTACGTTTGGAATTGCTCCAAGCATGCTCTACAAGCTTCCCCCGTAACGACTTCTCGCTTTTTGCGAGGGATGGAAGTCCAGGCCGCTTGAGGCCAAATCCACGACTTCCATAAGACGCCGCTATCTCGAAAGAGATAAAGGTATAGTCTGCGCTGCAAGGAATTGCAGGGCGTCACATCGACGGCAAGGTTTGGCACCTCGATGTCGGCTCGTCGCATCCTGGGGCTGGAGTAGGTCCCAAGGGTTGGGCTGTTCGCCCATTAAAGCGGTACGCGAGCTGGGTTTAGAACGTCGTGAGACAGTTCGGTCCCTATCCGTGGTGGGCGCAGGAGACTTGAGAGGAGTTACCCTCAGTACGAGAGGACCGGGGTGAACGGACCTCTGGTGTCCCGGTTGTCATGCCAATGGCAGTGCCGGGTAGCTATGTTCGGATGGGATAAGTGCTGAAAGCATCTAAGTACGAAGCCCACCTCAAGACAAGGTCTCCCACTGGGTTAACCAGGTAAGACCCCAGCGAGACTAGCTGGTTGATAGGCCGCAGGTGTAAGACGGGCAACCGTTTCAGCTTGTAAGACGGGCAACCGTTTCAGCTGAGCGGTACTAATAGGTCGAGGGCTTGACCATCTATCTCACTCCTCAGCGCTTAACAGCGCAGGAGGTTGATCGCGTGATCTTGCGCGGTCCCTAAAGCACTTCTTCGCAGCGATCGAAGGAAAGAGACTTCGGTGACCATAGCGACGGGGAGACACCTGTTCCCATCCCGAACACAGCAGTTAAGCCCGTCAGCGCCGATGGTACTGGGCTGGCAACGGTCTGGGAGAGTAGGTCATCGCCGAGGTCTCTTTCTTTTGCCTGGAAAATCAGCAGGCGGTGCGTCGATGGCTGCCCGGATAATGGAGCCCAATGCGCCTTCCGTCCGGTATGCTTCGCCCGTCCCTCAGCTGGCTGCTCGTCTTTGTTCCCATCTCGCTTGTTGCCGAGTTCGCCCATCAGTCACTGGTGATCTTCATCACCTCGGGGCTGGCGATCATTCCACTGGCCGGCCTGATCGGGCGTGCCACCGACCAGCTCGCCATCCGTGTCGGCCCGCGGCTCGGTGGCCTGCTCAACGCGACATTCGGCAACGTCACCGAACTGATCGTGGCGGTGCTCCTGGTGCAAGCGGGCAATTTTGTCGTCGTCAAGGCGTCGTTGGTGGGCTCGATCATCGGGAACCTGCTGCTGGTTTTAGGCGTATCTTTCGCGGCTGGCGGCTTCAGGCGCAAGGAAATGCAATTCAATGCGAGAGCTGCCGGCGTGCATTCCGCGTCGCTCTTGCTTGCCGTAACCGGGTTGGGCGTTCCTGCCCTGCTGGCCGGCAGCAACTCTCACCTTGCGTCCGACCACAAGGAGGTAGTCTCGGTCGGCGTCGCGGCGACGCTCATCCTTCTCTACGTTGCGGCGCTCATCTTCATGCAGTTCACGCATGAGCACCTGTTTCGGACCCCGGAATCCGATGAGGTGCCGGATTGGTCGAGAAACCGCGCCCTCGGTGTCCTGCTCGGATCAGCGTTGCTTGTCGGACTGGAATCGGAGCTCCTCGTCTCGGCGCTCGACCCGGCGCTGAAGACGCTCGGGCTTTCGCCGCTCTTCGTTGGCCTGATTCTGATTCCAATCATCGGCAATGCTGCCGAGCACTCCTCAGCTGTATTTTTCGCGATCCGCAACAAACTAGACGTGACGCTCGAGATCGCAGTCGGTTCATCGACCCAGGTGGCGCTATTCGTGGCGCCGGCGGTGGTCTTCATCAGCCTGGCGCTGGGCCGGCCGATGGATTTCATATTCAGCGGCTTCGAGATCGGCGCGGTCGCAATCGCCACGGTTGTGCTCGCCGTCATATCGCTCGATGGGCGTAGCAACTGGCTCGAGGGGCTGCAGCTCGTCAGCGTCTTTACGATCATCGCGCTGGCGGCATTTTTCCTCTAGGCCTCGATCGCGTCGATCAGCGGACCATTTCCCGCCGCACGGTCAGGCGATCGACCAGCTCTACCTTGACGCGAACCCCGAGACCCCAGCGGGTCGGGACCGCGATCGTCCCGCCCTTCTGAAGAACAAACGGCGGGTCCACGATATCCTCCGCCCAATATCGGTCGCTGGCCGAGATGTCACCCGGGAGCCGGAAGTTCGGGAGGGTCGCCAGGGCAACATTGCAGGCGCGGCCGATCCCGGTTTCGAGCATGCCACCGCACCACACCGGCACGCCGCCGTTGGCCGCGATGTCGTGGATCCGGCGCGACTCGGCGAACCCGCCGACGCGGCCGGGCTTGATGTTGATCACCTGGCAGGCGCCCAGTTGCAGGGCCTGGCGCGCATCGCGCGCCGACTCGATGCTTTCGTCGAGGCAGATGGGGGTGCGGAGCTGCTGCTGCAAGGCTGCGTGGTCGACCAGATCGCCGGCGGCGAGCGGCTGTTCGAGCATCAAGAGGCGGAAGGGGTCGAGCTGCGCCAGGTGGGCGGCATCGTCCAGGTCATAGGCGGAATTCGCGTCCGCCATTAGCGTGATTTCCGGATAGCGCTCGCGGATTGCGCCGATGGCCTGCACATCCCAGCCGGGCTCGATCTTCACCTTGATCCGGCGGTAGCCTTCGGCGAGCCGGGCCGCGATATGCTCCAGCAGCTCATCGGTAGTCGCCTGGATGCCGATACTGACACCGGTCTCGACCCGATCCCGAACGCCGCCCAGGAATTTCGCCAGCGGCTTCCGGGCGCGCTCGGCCAGCGCGGCGGTAAAGGCCATCTCCAGGCAGGCCTTCGCCATGTGGTGCCCGCGGATCGGCGCGAACAGCGTCTCCAGCGCCGCGACGTCGGCCATCTCGCGGCCGATCATGGCCGGTAGCAGATAGCCCGTAAGGATTTGCCAGGCGGTTTCGACGGTCTCGTAGGAGTACCAGGGCCCCTCGCCGGCGACGCACTCACCCCAGTGTGATCGGCCGTCGATCTCGAGGCGGACCAGCAGCGGATAGCGGTCCTGCTGCACCCCGAAGCTGGTCCGAAACGGCTTCAGCAGCCGCATCTTGAGCACGCGGAGCTCGACCGCGTCTATCTTCACTGATCAGTCCTACCAGGGCTGCGGTCGACGAATGTCTCAAACGCGCGGATGGCACTGGAACGTCTCAAAGGCTCGTATGGCACGTTCCGCGCCACTCGCGTCGGGCGACGCCCGGAGCGCCGCGCGCGTGGGGCGACACCCCGGGCGCCAATCTTCATGCCGTGGGCGCCATCACATACGCACCCTGACGCTGGAAATCCACGGCGGCCAGGCCAGCGGCGATGGCGGCCTCAAAAGCCGCCCGGCTCTCCATTCGCCACGCCAGCGCCAGCTCCAGGCTCTGCCGCTTGACCGCCTGGAAATCTGGCGGAATGCCGATCAGCGCCGCCCTCCCCGGGGTCACCTCGGCTGCGACGCGCCGCGGCCGGCCGTCGCTGTCCAGGCTGAGGATCACGAGCGGATCGGTGACCGTCATCACGGGCTTCGGACGGCGGAGCCACCACTCGACCTCGAATCGATCCGAGGGCAATCCGCGATTGAGCTCGTCCTCCATATCCCCGTAGTGGTCCCGATCGTAGAGGCGGGCAACACAGCCGAGCCGGTGGAGATTGATGTAGGCATTCCGCGCCTCGAGCGGATCGAAGGTCCAGCTGACCAGCTCATATCCCAAGCGAAGCGCATCGGCCCGCTGCGCCTCCTTCAGTGCGATCCCAATGCCGCCCCCGCGAAGCTCGGGGACGACGCCGAGTTGATGCGAGCACAAGCGGAGCTGTCCGTTACGCCGGCCCAGGAAGGCAAAGCAGAATCCGACCAGCCGGCCATCGGGGAAGAAGGCGCCATGCACCAGCCCTCCGTTGAGCTGGATCGTCAGCAGCAGCTCGCGCGGCACCACGTTTCGCTCGGCGGCTCCCCAGATGTCCCGGCTCATCGCCTCGCAGGCGGCAAACTCGTCATGCGACCGAACGAGGCGGACCTCGACAGGGAAATGGCGCGAACCTGAGACGTCCGGCGGCACGCGCCACATGGTAGCGCGATCGTCGCGCCGGGCCGCTTACGCGTTACTTACAGGTCCAGGCGCTCTGCCGTCCGGCGTTGTAGAAGACCAGCGCCGCCCGCGCTTGCGCGTACGGATCCCAGATGTTCTGTCCGGGAAAGTTCGAGTTCCAGGTGGAGGGCATGAACTGGAAGAGGCCGCTGGCGCCGCTGGAGCGATTGATGGCCAGCGGGTTGTAGTGGCTTTCGCAGTTCGCTACCCGCAGCGCCCAGCTCAGCCCCGGACTGTTTCCGAACACGGCGTAGATTGCCGCCAGCCCATCCCCGCCCGAGCCGGGCGGTGGCGTGAACGTCGCGGAAGGGGCGCGGGGTGCGGCGCGTGCGACGGGCTCGGGGGCCGGAGGCGCCGGCCGTTCTTCCAGCGTCGACGCCTTGACGACCTCGCGCATGTCCGGGGCACCGTGGCCTCGCAAGGAGCCGCTCCCCACCAGCTGGCCGGGGTACTGGACGGCGAGGATCGGGGTGGGCGCCGCTCGGCCACTGGTGAGCGGGACGACCAGAATGAATCCCAGCGTCAGCACCAGGGCATGGCCGAGGAGCGTCAGGGACGGCCGCAGTCGGGCCAGTCGTACTCCGCGCAGCAGGTGCGGCAACCGGCTCTGGAGTCGTCGGGAACGCAGGACCGCACGGGCGGCCCAGTCAGAAACCACAAGATCATGGAGTCGGGCGTTACTCAACCGCAAGATATGGGCGCGAGCCCTGGACAGGATAGCAATAAGGGCTGTAACGTTCAAGGAGCCTTCCCTCCGTCACTTGGCGAACGTCCATCGACTTCTGGCCCGGTGAAGACGAGAGGAAGGCGATGAGCTACGACGAGGCGTAACGGACCGTCGTCCACCCTACCACAGGCGGTAGGCCACCCGTCAAGCCGGCTACAAGGCTTCCAGCAGGCGGCGGAGCAGCTCCGTCCGTTGCAGCCAGGTCGGGATCAGAAGGTGCTCTGAGTCAGCGTGCGCGCCGCCGCCATCCGGCCCCAACCCATCGAGGGTCGGGATGCCGATCGCGGCCGTGAAGTTGCCGTCACTGCCACCCCCGGTGCTGGTTTCCTCGAGGCGAAAGCCAAGGTCGGCCGCCAGCCGTTGAGCCAGGGTGGCCAGCCGGACAGTCCCGGGGCCGCGTTCCATCGGCGGGCGATCGAGACCGCCGCTGATCCGCAGGCGTGCCCCCTCGAGCGCCGGTCGCAGGGCGCGGACCGCCTCGACGATGCGCTCCGCCTCCGCGGCGCTGGTAAAGCGGACGTCGACCTCGGCCCGCGCGTGCGCGGGCACGACGTTGGGCCGGGTACCGCCGGTCAGCACCCCGACGTTGATCGTGGTGCCGCTGCGCGGATCGGCGAGCGCCTTCAGCGCCAGCACCTGGTGGGCGATCTCCTCGATGGCGCTCACGCCTTTTTCGGGCTCGACGCCGGCGTGGGCCGCGCGGCCATCGACCTCGAGGATGAAATCGGCGATGCCCTTGCGAGCCGTCTTGAGGGCGCCGCCGCTGGCGGCCGGTTCCAGCACAAGGACGGCCTCAGCCTGGCGTGCCGTCTCCTCGATCAATGTTCGCGAGCTGCTGCTCCCGATCTCTTCGTCGGAAGTCGACAGCACGATGACCGGCCGCGACGGCTTGGCGCCCTCGAGGGCGAAGGCTGCCTCCACGATGCCGGCCTTCATGTCGTAGCTCCCCGGACCGGTGACCCGATCGCCCTCGACCAAAAAGGGCAGTCGGGCGAGGGTGCCGGCCGGCCAGACCGTGTCGTGGTGGCAGAGGAGCACGATCGGGCGTACGCCGGACCCAACCCGGATCTCCAGGTGATCGCCCCGGTCGGGCCGCCGATGGCGGGTCGCGCGGGCGCCGGCACGCTGCGCAAAGAGCGCCGCCACCTCGTCGGCGCACGCGTCGCAGCGCGCCTTGTCCGGTGATGGCGACTCGGCGAGGACGAGGCGTTCGAGGGCGGCGAGCATGGCGGTCCGATCAGGCGTTTGCACCAGAGTGCCGTCCATGCTAAAACCTAGGGACCACAGGAGGGAGGTAGTCATGAGCGTTCACGCGCCCGAAGCCGCCAATCGGATCGTGCTCGACGAGAAGGAGATGCCGACCCGCTGGTACAACATCCAGGCGGACCTCCCGTTTCCCGGGAGCCCGCCGCTTCATCCCGCGACCCGCCAGCCGGTGGGTCCACAAGACCTGGCCCCGTTGTTCCCCATGGAGCTCATCAAGCAGGAGGTCTCCCAGGAACGCTACATTGACATCCCACAACCGGTCCAGGACGCGCTTCGGCTCTGGCGGCCGACGCCGCTGATGCGGGCGACCCGGCTGGAACGCGAGCTGAAGACGACCGCGAAGATCTACTACAAGTACGAAGGTGGCAGTCCGCCCGGATCGCACAAGCCGAACACGGCGGTCGCCCAGGCCTTTTACAACAAGGCGGAGGGTACCCGGCGGTTGACGACCGAGACCGGCGCCGGCCAGTGGGGAAGCGCCCTGGCCTTCGCCACGAAGCTCTTCGACCTCGAGTGCATGGTCTACATGGTGCGGATCAGCTACGAGCAGAAGCCGTATCGGAAAAGCATGATGCACGTCTGGGGCGCCGAGGTAGTGCCCAGCCCATCCGACCGGACCCAGGCGGGCCAACGCATCCGAGCGGAAAACCCCGAATCGACGGGCAGCTTGGGGATCGCGATTTCGGAAGCGATCGAAGATGCCGCCGGCAAAGACGACACCAAGTACTCGCTGGGCAGCGTCCTCAACCACGTGCTCATGCACCAGACGATCATCGGCCAGGAAGCGCTGACGCAAATGGAGCGGGCCGGCGCCATGCCCGACCTGGTGGTGGGCTGTGTTGGCGGCGGCAGCAACTTCTCCGGTCTGGCGTTTCCGTTCCTGCGCGACCGCTTGACCGGCCATAGCAAGACGCGGTTCCTGGCCGTCGAGCCGGCGGCCTGTCCATCCATGACGCGCGGCAAGTACGCCTACGACTTCGGCGATACGATCGGGATGACGCCGTTACTGGAGATGTACACCCTGGGCCACACGTTCATCCCCGAAGGGATTCACGCCGGCGGACTGCGGTACCACGGCATGGCACCGCTCGTGTCAGCGCTGGCGAAGCACGGGTTTATCGAGCCGGTGGCGTACCCGCAGCGGGCGGTCTTCGACGCCGCGGTGCAGTTCGCCCGAACAGAAGGCACCATTCCCGCACCGGAGACCGCCCACGCGATTCGGGCAGTGATCGATGAGGCCGTCAAGGCGCGCGAGCGAGGCGAGTCGCCGGTGATCCTGTTCAACTTCAGTGGCCACGGTCTGCTCGACCTGGCGGCGTACGACAACTATTTCGCCGGGACGATGAGCGATGTCACGCTCTCGGAGGCGCGCATCCAGGAACTCGTCGGCGCACTCTAGCGTTTGAGGCGTGCGGGGAGGAACCGGTAAGGTTCCTTCCCGTGGTTCAGTGCTTGCCGCCCTCGCGGCCGATGGCCGCCATCCGGCTGCGGTCCTGGCTCGAGGCCTCACCGCCCTTCCGACCGGCTTCGCGCGCTTCCTCGGATGAGAACTCATGCGCTGAGCCTTTCTCGTGGGCCGCTTTGCCACCCTTGCTCCCGGCCTGGCGCGCTTCCTCGGTGCTGAATTCGTGGGCCGACCCTTTTAAGTGGGCTGCCTGACCGCCTTTGCTGGCGATCTCGCGCTGCTTTGCTTCATCCATGGAACCGAAGCCTCGCTTGCCGCTTGCTGGCATTTGTCGCCTCCTTTCAACCACGTTGCGCGGGAGTCTGCGAGAAGGAACCTCGGGCCCGCGAGCCGCCAGTTGCTAGCGCCGGTATCAATTTAGCTGACACGTTTGGCGGCCTGTCAAGCCTTCGGCTTGCGAGTCGCGCAAAAAACAGGGTCTCCGCGGAGACCCCGTGGTTCGAAAAACCGCGACGCAGGTTAGTAGCCGGCCGGCTCCCTGCCCGAAAAGAAGGCGCGCACCCGCTCGCCAAACGTCGACCGCGGTCGGTACGGCTTTGCCGCACGTGGCGCATCGGAGTCCGCTGGAGTCGAGGCTGGCTCCCGCGACGTCTCGTCACGGCTGGCGACCACTCCGCGATCCATGCCACGAAGCTCGCTGCGGACGCGGGCGTTCTCCTCACGCAACCGCTGGTTGTCTGCCTGCATGTCGTTGATAGCGGCCTCCCGGGTCGAGACCCGGCGGCGCATCGATCCGACCCGGACGCCATGAACCATGCCGGAGTACAGCATGTAGAGGAGGAAGAGCGCGCCGATCACGGCGGCTGTCAGAACCACCGGAACCCAGTCGGGAACCGCGGACCAATGCCATTGCCAGAGCGTGACGTCATGGGTCGCGGTGTTCTGGGCGGCATACACGGCGACCAGCGCCCCGGCAACGATCAGGAGTAGCAGGAACAGGATCATTGACAAATCCCTCCACGGGTTTTTGCGGATAATGTAGATATCACGTTACCTGACAGCCGATTGCCGGGTCAAGCCGCCAATTTGCCTTGCCGGCCCGCTGAGAGGGAGCCGGTCTAGCGGAGCGGGTCTCGCAGGTCGCGGACGGCGGCCGTGGCGAGGAAGCCGGTTGCCAGGGCCAGCGTCGCGAGACGGACCGAGGCGATGAGCCAGCCAGTCGACGGGGTGAGGCTGAGCGCCAACGCGGCGCACACGGAACTACAAAGACCGGCGATCAGCCAGTGAGGCCAGCGCCGGCGTCCGGGCCAGGCCAGCAGGATGCACAATAAGAAGGCGACCAGGATGAAACCCCCCACCATCCTGGTCGCCATTGGAGCGCCCCCCAGGTCGATTGGCGCCCCCACCGCGACAAGCCTAGCGGCGCTCGATGGGGGGCGGTATCCCCCGTGGTGATGAAAACGCGGCCGGCTCCAGTTCCAAGTGGGGGAGGCCGAATGGGGGAGAGGGGCGCGTTCTAGATCAGATTCTGTCGGGATGCGGCGGCGACGGCCTCGGCCCGGTTGCGCGCATTGAGCCGGCTCAGCAGATTTTCGACATAGGTCTTGATGGTGTTCTCGCTCAGGTGGAGGCGGCCGGCGATCATGGAGTTCGAGTAGCCCTCGGATACCAGCTGAAGCACCTCCTGTTCCCGGCGCGAGAGCCGCACAGCCGGTTGCGCGTTGCCCACCGCCGGCTGGATGCCGACGCTCGATGCCTGGACCCCACCGACGACGATCCGGTCGTACGCCGCCAGGATGGCCCCGGCGACCGCCATGATCAGGCTCCAGAGCAGCACGTCCCGAGCGGCGAAATCCTGGTTGAATGCCGCCCCCAGCGCGGCATGCAAGGCAAGCATCCCCAGCACGAAGATGGCCACGCAGAGCATGGCCCCTTCCGCCCCGTCGTAGGCGACCATCCAGACGATCAGCAGGATGTAGGCCGCATAGATGCTGGTGCTGGCACCGACGCCCCCAAACACGAACAAGACCAAGAAGTAGCTCACCGTGTCGATCAGCGTCAGCGCCCGGCCCACCCGCAGGATCGAGGTATCGTCCGCCCTGGAGATCGCGATCATGCCCCAGGCGTTATAAACCGCCACCCAGATGAGCAGCAATGCCAGACCCAGGGGGAGTTTTGGCGGAACGGCGAGCGACAGGACGGCGGCAAAGAGCAGGCCCGGCCAGCGGACGACCGTGCCGAGCTTGGCGAGCTGACGGATCGAGCTCGCGTTCAAACGCGGACGCTCGGCGGCATCGAGTCCCAGGATCGACAGCGTCCGCATTCCCCGACCTCCGCCCCGCCCCCACAGGGTGGCCCCATTCTACTGGCGGTCCACCATCCCGTCCAGCACGGCGGAATGGGCGTCACGCGAGCTGACTATGCTCAGGACATCGATGTCGACCAGGACCGTCTTGATCATCGACGGCGACGACACGTTGTGGGAGAACAACGTCTACTTCGAGCAGGCCATCGAGGATTTCATCGACTTTCTCGCCCACTCCACGCTCAGCCGGGAGCAAGTGCGGGCCACACTCGATGAAATCGAGCGGCTCAACAGCGAGGTGCACGGCTACGGCTCGGCCGCCTTTGCTCGCAACCTGCGTGAAACCTACGAGCGATTGGCGGAACGAGCCATCGAGACCCGCCACCTCGAGCACGTGATGAACCTCGGGCGGCGGATCGTGCAGGTCGAGCTCGACCTGCTGCCCGGCGTGGCGCCCACACTGGATTACCTGACGGCCCGGCACCGATTGCTTCTCTTTACCAAGGGCGAGCCGGAGGAGCAGACGCTCAAAGTGCAACGATCCGGCCTCGCGCCTCGCTTCGACCAGGTCGTCGTCACAAAAGAAAAAGACGTCGCCGCCTATCGAGAGCTCATCCGTGAACACGATGTGGACGCCGGCCAGGCATGGATGGTTGGAAATTCCCCGCGTTCCGACATCAACCCGGCGCTGGAGGCCGGCCTGGGCGCCGTGTTCATCCCCCACCCGCACACATGGCGATTGGAGCACGCCGATGTCCGACATGATCGGCGCCTGCTGGTTCTCCAGTCATTTGCGCAGCTCAGGGATTACTTCTAATCGCCAATCACGGTTCGGACCTCGCCGGACCGCCAGTCCGCCAGCGCGATTCGGTGGTTGTTCGTGTCGGCGATGTAGAGTCCGCCTACCCCGGCGCAGACGCCGCCCGGCTCACGGAACGATGCGGAAGCGGGCGGGCCGTCCGATCGGCCTGCGGCCCCGCGCCCCAGCCAGGTGGTCACGGCGCGCTGCCGCGGGTCCAACCGTTTGATCTTGTTGTTGTAGCTGTCTGCCAGGTAAAGAAGCCCGTCCCTCGCCGTGATCCCCAGCGGGTGCTGAAGACGGACGACGTTCCCCTCCCCGTCCTGGTCGCCAAACACAAAGAGGTCCTCGCCGACCAGCGTGGTGACGACCTTCGCTCGCAGGTCGATATCTCGAACGGCGCTCACCTCCGAATCGGCCACGTAGAGGTGGCCATCCGCCAGCGCCAGTCCACTCGATTGCGCGAACCACGTCTCGCGCAGAGGCCCATCGCGTAGGCCCTCGCGACCCGTGCCAGCAAACGGCGTCACCGTTTCATGATCGAGGTCGAGTGACCAGATCTGATGCGTGCCGGCCATCGCGATGTAGAGCGTGCGCCCATCGGCGGCGAGGTCCCACGGCGAACTCAACGGTGTGGAGCGCCCGGGACCGCCGAGACCGGCCCGCACTGCCTGCACGCCGGTGCCGGCAATCGTTCGAACCGCCCCCGACCCGAGGTTGACTTCGCGCACGGCGTGGTTTTCGGTGTCGGCGACGTAGAGCCTGCCGTCAATCACTGCCATGCCCTGGGGTTGCGCAAATGCGGCAACCCCGGCCGGCCCATCGAGCAGTGCCGGCTGGCCGCTGCCGAACCTGCGCCGAATCGGTCCATCGGGGCCCGCCTCAACAATCTGATGGTGATTACTGTCCGCGATGAAAAGCGCCTCGTCGCATGCCAGCACTTTCCCTGGAAAGCTCAGCGTGTGTGAGGGTTCAGCAATCCCTTCCACGGCGATAGGGGACGCGCGCGGGTTGAGCACACCCCGTGCCTCGAAGTCCAGCAACATCCGGTCGACCAATGGGTCGAATTGCTCAAAGGGCAGCTCCCCTTCGTGCCTGTCGATGATGCGGCCTTCGGGGTCGACGAAGATGAGCGTGGGCCAGGCGCGACCGCCGAAACGCTGCCACACCTGGAAGTCACGATCGTTGACGACCGGGTGCTCGATCCGGTAGCGCAGCACCGCTTCGCGCAAGTTGGCGGTTTCGCGCTCGGCGGGAAACTTCGGCGAGTGGACCCCGACGACCACCACCTTGTCGCCGTATTTCTGCTCGATCTTCCGCAACTGCGGAAAGGTATGGATGCAGTTGATTCAGCAGAAGGTCCAGAAGTCGACGATCGCCAGCCGCCCACGAAGATCGGCGATGTGAAGTGGTCGGGCGACATTGAGCCAGTCGAGCCCCTCCGGGAAATCCGGGGCACGGACCAGACCGCTGAAGGAGGGAACCGCCACCGGATCAATGGTACCGGCGGTTTCTCGAGCTTCGAACGTTACAATAGAGCTACCATCATGTCTGCTACCGCAACTGGGGGACGCAGCCGCGTCCCACGGTCGTCGCCGGCGTTCTGGCAGCGACAGACGCGCCGCGTTGCGCGGCTCCAATGGCAGCGCCGGCGCACCCTGCTCGTCGTCGTCCTGATGGCCGGCGTCGGGCTCGGCAGTTCCGGGGTGAATGCCGTCAGTGCCGCGGGCGCGAGCCATGGGGTCCGCGCCCAGAGCGCCGAGGCGGCCACCATCAACGCCGACGCCGGCCGGCTGGCCTCGCAGTATCGAGGCAACCGGCAGGGGCTGTTGGAGGCGGGCCGCGCCGGACTCGCCGCTGGACGGAACGACGCGACCGTCGCCGAGTTCTTGAAACTCGGCTGGGCCCGCCGGCTCGATGCCGGGCTCGAGCGAAATGGCGCGATGCTCGACAGCGTCCATGACCAGCAGGTGGCGTTGGGGGTGGCCGGCGTTCGGTATTTCGCCTCACAAATCCACACCGGCCTGCTCCGCGCCGGCTCGGGTCAGCTGATCATCGTGTCGCTGAAAGCGCAGGAGTTGATCGCCTACGAGCGAGGCCGGGTGATCGTGGATACGCTGGTGACGACGGGCCGGCCCGCGCTGCCGACCGACATCGGCGCCATGCAGGTCCTGAGCAAGGACGCGCCCTGGACCATGAAGTCGCCCTGGCCCCGGGGGTCGGCCGAATGGTATCCGGATACACCGGTGCAGATGGTCGTGTGGTTCACGCAGAACGGCGAAGGTCTGCACGATGCCAGCTGGCAACCGAACAGCACCCTCGGACCTGGCTCCCAGAACGGGCCGTACGCGAGTCACGGCTGCATCCACGTGCCGCTGGCCGCCGTCAGACTCCTCTTCGACTGGGCCCCGATCGGGACGCCGGTCGTGGTCTATCCCGGTGACGGATCGCCCGTAGCAGATCAGGTTGCCCAGCAGTCAGTCGACGCGCAGGGGAACCCGACCTCGGGCGTGCGGGGCGACTGACCGGGCGGAACTTTTCGGGGGCTCCGGCGTCGTAATCCTCGCGGTCTTTTATGACATCACGCATTGTGTCGTTCGCCCTGGCCCTGACGATGGCGGCCTGCGGCACGCCGGCTGCCCAGCCCGGTACCGGGATCCAGGGAACCGTGCAGGCCGGGCCGACCTGCCCCGTGGAGCGCATCAATTCTCCCTGTCCTCCGCGTCCGCTCGCCGCGACGGTGGTGGTGCGTGATGGGAGCGGGTCTGAGGTGAGCCGCTTCCACTCGGGGGCCGATGGCCACTTCAAGGTGGAGCTTGCGCCCGGCTCCTACACCGTGGTGGGGCTCAACATCGGGACTGGCTTCCTACCCCGACCGATCCCGACGTCGGTAACGGTGACGCCGGGAAACTACACGATGATCAACGTCGAGTACGACAGCGGCATCCGCTGAACCATGGCGCGGCCCGCGCCCCTAGTTGCCGAGGTGGGTGGCGGGAATAGTTCCCATCCGGCCGCGCCGGTAGTCGTCGACAGCCTGGGCAAGCTCTTCGTGCGTGTTCATCACGAACGGTCCGTACCACGCAACCGGCTCCCCGATGGGCTCACCGCCGAGGACGAGCACGTCGAGGTTGGGCGAACGGCTCTCCTGGGCGAGGTCGGCGGTGACGCTTATCAGGTCGCCCGCGCCGAAGGCCGCCAGCTGAGCGGTGCGGACGGGGGTTCGTCTTGAGCCGACCGTTCCCCGTCCGGCCAGCACGTAGACGAGGCCGTTGAACTCACGCCGCCAGGGAAGGCGAAGCTCCGCCCCGGGATTGATGCTCGCATGCACCAGGGTAATCGGCGTGTGGGTGACGCCGGGCCCGGCGTGACCCGCGATCTCGCCGGCAATCACGCGCACGAGCGCCCCACCATCGTGTGAGGAAAGGAGGGTGACGCGCGCCGCCCCGATGTCCTGGTACCGAGGCGCGGTCCACTTTTGCTCCGCCGGCAGGTTGACCCAGAGCTGGATACCGTGGAAAAGCCCGCCGCTGGCGATGAGCGCCTCCGGTGGCCGTTCGATGTGCAGTATCCCAGCGCCGGCTGTCATCCACTGCGTCGCCCCGTTGGTGATCAGCCCGCCTCCGCCGGTTGAATCCTGATGCGCAAAGGTGCCGTCGATCATGTACGTGACGGTCTCGAAGCCGCGGTGCGGATGCCAGGCGGTGCCTTTCGGTTCGCCTGGGCCGTATTCGACCTCGCCCATCTGGTCCATGTGAATGAACGGATCGAGGTCGCGCTGATCGAGCCCATAGAACGCGCGGCGCACGGGAAAGCCCTCGCCCTCGACGCCCTGCGGGGCACTGGTAATGGCGAGCAGGGGACGCTCGAGCGCCCCGACCGGACTGACGTCCGGAATGCGGGGGAGAGTCAGAACGTTCTCGACCGTGACCGCCGGCATATCAGTAGTACTAACCGGGTCGGGCTGTTCGGTATTCCGTGGATTGCTACGGGATCGCATCGGTTAACGTCAACAGCCGTGAGGATCGGCGTGATGATCGAGGGTCAGGAGGGATTGACCTGGGACCGATGGTTCCGGATCGCCGACCGGGTCGAAACGCTCGGTCTCGACTCGCTCTGGCGCTCAGACCATTTCTTCAGCCTGATGGGCCACCCGGAGCGACCGGCGCTGGAATGCTGGTCCTCGCTGACCGCGCTGGCGCAACGGACGCAGCGGATTCGCTTCGGTCCGCTGGTCAGCCCGATGACGTTTCGCCATCCCGCCCTGCTGGCGCGGATGGCGGCTGCCGTCGACGGGCTCTCCAACGGCCGGCTCTCCCTCGGCGTCGGCGCGGGTTGGAACGAAGCTGAGCACGAAGCCTTTGGTATCTCGCTGCCACCGCTCAAGGAGCGGTTCGACCGGCTGGAGGAAGGGATCGCCGTCATCAAGGCGCTATGGACCGGCGGGCCGGTGGACATCGACGGCCACTACTACCGACTCCGGGGCGCTGCCGCGTTGCCCCGCCCCGTGCAACGACCGGCGCCCCCGCTGCTGATTGGCGGCGACGGCGAGAAGAGGCTGCTGCGCATCGTGGCGAAAGACGCCGACGAGTGGAACAGTCATGCCCCGGGACCGGAGGCGTATCGCGGGAAGCGCGCTCGACTCGAAGAACACTGCCGGGAGGTGGGACGGGACCCGGATGCGATTCATCGGTCGTGGATGGGCGGGATCGTGATCGGCCGCGACGCTGCAGAGGTTGCCGAGAAGGGGCGCTGGATGCAGTCGTTTCTGGCGGCGCTGTCCGGCGTCGCGCCCACGGCGGCCCTGGACGAGCTGCGGCGACGCCACTGGCTGGTCGGTACCGCGGACCAGGTCGGATCCGAGCTGGATGCCTGGTCGGCGGTCGGCGTGGAGCGCGTGATGCTCCAGTGGTACAACCTCGACGACCTGGACGGTCTCGGCTTGCTCGCCGAGTTGAATCGTGGCCAGCGTTAGGGACTGGTCGTCGCGGTCGCCGACGCGCTCGGAGTTGCGCTGGGGCTCGCCGACGGCGACGCGGTCGGGGTGGGCGTCGGTGCGGGCCCGGTCTTGGGCAACTGCTTGTTCGTGATGCTCCCGATCCGCGGCAGGTCGGCCTGCCCGGATGGCGTGGTTTGCGGAGCGTTCAGCAGACCGTAGGCGAGCACCACGGCGACCACGACCGCCAGGGCGCCCGGGATCACCGCGGCGCGACTCGGCCGCTCTGGTCGATCACCGGTGTTTTGCGCGGATCGCAAGTAGATCTTCCGCTGCGGAGTCAGCTGGATGCCCTCGGCCGCGAGGCTGGCCCAGGGCGCGCTGCCGAAGATCCATGCTTCGAAGAGCAACATGACCGCCAGGATGACGGTCGCAAGGGCCGGCGCCGCCAGGAGCATCACGACCGCCCCGACCAGCGCCAGGATGGCGAGCAGGGATTCGATGGCCGAGGACCGAATCGCCGGCCACAGTCGATTGCCACCCTCTTTCTGCTTGGGCGTGCGCAGGAACGCCGCCTGGCCGCTGAGCAGCCCGCGCACGACCGCCAGGGTATCGACCCAGCTCAGCGCGAACCAGATGGCGAGCGCCCTGAAGGCATCGCTCCAGCTGCACCGCTCAGCCCGCCGCAACGCCCAGAGTCCTCGCAGTACGCCGGTGATCAAGAAGGCCAGGGGCACGACCAGGATCGGCCCGGTGAGCTCGCGGACCGGCAGCCGGTGATGCAGGGCGGCGGCGACGGCGGTCAGCAGCAGGAGGGCGGTGAAGCCAACCGTAAGCAAATCCGAGAACCAGTGGACGCTGCCGAACAGGTAGGCAAGCCGCTGGCCCAACGTCAGGCGAAGCCGATGTGGGGCAAGGGGCAGCAGCTCCCGCCATTGGCGGCGCAAGATCTGGATCCCGCCGAGCGCCCATCGGAATCGTTGCTTCTTCAGCCCGTCGAAGCTCAATGGCATCAGGCCTTCGCCCCAAACGGTCGGTTCGTAGACGCCGGTCGAACCCAGGCCGAGCAGGCGCAGGCTCGCCTCGGCATCTTCCGTGATGATGTTCTCGTCCCACCCCCCAATCCGCTCCAGCGCGGACCGGCGGATCAATCCCATCGTTCCGGCGAAGATGATGGCGTTGCGGTTGGCGCGGCTGGGCATCGTTACATCGAAGAAATAGCGGTAGCTATAGAAGAGGCCGCGGAGATAGCCACTGTCCCTCCAATCGCGATAGTTCTGCGGCGTCTGCACGAATGCCACCCGCTCATCGGCAAAGTGGCCCACCATCTCCTTCAGGAATCCGGGCTTGACCAGATAATCGGCATCGACGATGCCCAGGATGCTGACGTCCTGCGGCAACCGCCTCGTGGCCTCATTGAGCGCGCCCGCCTTGTAGCCCGGCCAGGGCTCGAGGTGGATGAACTGGAACCGTTCGCCCAGCTCCTTACACAGCGCCGCGAGCGAGCGCCAGATCTGCGGATCCTTGGTGTTGTTGTCAACCACCTGGACGATCACGTCCTGGTAATCGAGGTGGGCCAGTGCGGTCAGCGTCTCGCGCATGACCTCGATCGGCTCGTTGTAGCAGGGGACCTGCATGGCGACCTTCGGCCGGTACGAGGGCTCGGCGCGATGGGCAATTCGGGTACGGCGGCTGAAGACGTCGAGGATCTCGAATAGGTAGTAGACGCTCAGCGACAGGGCGGATGCCTCGAGCAGCAACAACAGGAACGACGCGATTACCCCCAACGGACTGAGCCCATCGACGATTGGCTGCACCGCCGCGTAGATCAGGTAGACAGCGGATGCCACCAGCAGCAAGGCCAGCAGCTGGGCGGCCAGCATGCTCCACTGGGGAAGGTGGCGCCGTGTTTCGATGACCGCCCCCACGCCGAAGAGGGGCAGGATCATTCCGGCCACCGCGTCCTGGGTGATCAAACTGGTGAGCCAGCCGGCACCGGCGAGAATGGCCAGGCCTAGCGGAATGCTCGCCCAGGCGCGCGCCCGGATCAAGCCCGGCACCATCACCGCCAGCGTGGTGATGACGGAGGCGAGGGTGAAGAATAGAACGAGCTGAAGCAGCATCCTTCTCGACTACGCTGCCACAGAGCCGCGCCGTCGCGCTACTTTGCGCTCTGCAGGAGCCGCCCAATCAGGTTGGCTTGCTGCATCAGCAGCCGCGGCGCCAGGAATTGGCGCTGCACCCGCCGTTTGGCCTCGGCGCCGAGTCGATCGGCGACCGCCGGGTCGGAAATGAGGCTCACGACGGCAGCGCCAAAGCCGTCCAGGTCATGTGGATCGTCGATCAACAGGCCGCTCTTATCGTGTTCGATCTGATCCTGGATCCCGCCCACGCGGCTGGCCACCACCGGCCGACCCTTCCACATCGCCTCGGCGACCGTCAACCCGAAGCCCTCGCCAAGGCTCTTTTGCACCACGACCTGTGCCCGCCGCTGCAGCGCGTTGACGATGATGGCGTTCTCCTGGGGGTCGTCCATGGGCAGTCGCGCCAGGTGGACACGATCGCGTGCCGCCGGCGGCAGGTGGTGCCAACGATCCTCGACCTCGCGCAACACCCCGGCCTCTTCGGGGTCGTCGGCGACCGTGCTCGCGCCGGGGCCGGCCAGGATGAGATGGCTGTCGACCCTCGGCGCGACGAATTGCGCGAAGCCCTCCATCACACCCAGCGGATCTTTGAGGCGGTCCCAGCGAGAAACCTGGACCGTCAGGCGGGCGTCCTCCGGTAGCCTGGTTCCAGGGAAGAGATCGGTAGTCCGCTCGACCGACAACCCACTAACCTCCAGGCGGGGCTGGCCGGCAGCGCCATCCGCCAGGATCCCCGTGGTGCGCAGGATGGCCGCCACCGTCTGGCCGTCCAGTTCCTGGTTTTTTGGAGCGAAGGCGTCGATGGCAGGAGGGATGATGTCGACGCGTGACTGATCAAGGCCTTCCCAGACATAGGCGCGGCGGGAGAACACCGTGGCGTGCGCGGCCGCAACCTGGGGGAGGAGGAAGCGCCAGGCACCCTGCACGACCTCATTTGGCTGGTCGACGCCGATATGGCAGCGCCAGATGACGCGGCAGCCGTACCGGACGAAAAAGGGCACAAGCCCGGCCGTCTGTGGGTCGTGCAGGATGACGACGTCACGGGGTCGGATGTCACGCGCAATCGCCTCGGCGTTGCGGGCAAGCGTCTGCTCATATTCCGTCCGTTCCGCTTCGTTGATCATCGAGCCGTCGGCGGCAACCCCGTGCAGCAAGGCATGCAGCCGCTTGGTGAAGGTGAAGAACGGCGTGCCGCCCTGGATAACGAGCCAGCGAACATCCATCCCCACGCCGCGCTCGTAGGGGATCTGCCAGGCGAGCATCTCAGCGACTCCGCCGCCGTGGGCGGTGGAGTTGATGTTCCAGATGGCGCGGTTTTTCAGCTGGGCCGCCGTGTCTCGCATGGTGCGGGTAAAGCCATCCCATGCGGCGTTCTCGAGGAGCGCGTGTAACGGCTCAATCGACGCCGAGCCCAGCGAGACCTGGGTCGCGTCAGGCGGCATTCCGTTCTGCAGCGGGCGCAGCCATCGCCTGGCCCAGACGCGGCCACTGGTAGCTGGACAGTACATCGAGCTTTGCCCGGTCGATCGTCAACCAGTCGTCCTCGAGAATCCCGCCAGTGTCTCCCGAGTCAGGGTTCCACGACCAGTATGTATAGCTGAGTCCGCTGGCCTTCAGAAACTCGACGAGGCTTCGTTGCCAGGTCCCTTCCTGGTCGTGCCCCATGGAACGGCCGCCAAATTCGCCAATCAGAACGGGAGCGATACGTTCCGCCGGCAGGTATGCCCAATGGCGGCGCCAGATCGCCGGCAGATTCCGGGGGTAGTCTGGCGCGGCAAACCACGGCTGCGGGTAGACGCCCGGGCCGTAGTCGTGCGCGGAGTAGACCAACTTATCGGGGCGGGCGAGGCGAACCGGGTGATCCCGGGCGGCCGCCAGGTTACCGCCCCACCAGTAGGTGTCGGCGCCGACCCGTTCGACCCCTTCCACGACGATGAGCCAGTCGGGGTTGACGCTAAGGATGGCGTTTCCGGCGCGCTCAGCCGCCATCCGCCAGTCAGTCCGCGGGTTGCCGTCGCCCCAGGTCGCGGCTCCATGTGGCTCGTTATGCAGGTCGGCCGCGATCACCGCCGGCTGCGCCCGGTAGCGGCGCGCCAGCATCGTCCAGTCGTCGATCCAGCTGGCCTCGGACACGCGATCCGTATACCAGAGCTCGCTCTGGGCGTCGGCGGTCGGCCGGTGTCGATCGAGGACGATCGCCAGTCCGCGCCGCCCGGCGCCCTCGACGATCCGGTCCATGACCTGGAGTCCGCTCAGGCCCAGCAGGTCGGGATTCTTCGTCGCATCCATGGAGTTCGCCAGGCTGCCGGCTTCGAGCACCTGGTTGCTGAAGGGAAGCCGGATGGCATTGAAACCGGCCTTCTCGACCTGGTCCAGCATGTCCTGCCAGTTGCGCGCCCAGAGCCCGTGCGGCGCAAAGTTGGGAGTCTCCAAACCAAACCAGTTCACCCCGGTGAGGCGCACCTCGTGGCCGTCGGCGGCGACGAGTTTTCCGTGTTCGGCGCGAATGGCCGCCAGCGGCTGCCCGTGAGGGGCTGGGGATCCCCGATTGGTCGACGGGGAACGACACGCTTGCAAAACCGCCGCCATCGCGGCCGTCGAAAGCCCACTCGTGCCGAGCCCGGCCAGCAGCTTGAGGATGGACCGCCGGCTGACCTGTCTCACTCGTCCCGGTCAGCCGAAATTGATCATGACATTCTTGATCTGCGTGTAGTTGGCGAGCGCCTCGACGCCCTGCTCCCGGCCGAAGCCGCTGCGTTTGTAGCCGCCAAACGGCAGGCCAATGCTGCCTTCCACGCTGTAGGCGTTGATCCGCACCTGGCCCGATTTGATGGCGGTCGCCGCCATCAGCGCCTTTGTCAGGTCGCGCGTCCAGATGCCGGTGACCAGTCCGTAGGGGGTTCCGTTTGCGATGGCAATCGCCTCATCAACGGATTCGAATGTCGTGACCGTGAGCACCGGCCCGAAGATCTCCTCCTGCTCGAGGACGGAGCCCCGGGCGACATGGTCGAGCAGGGTCGGCTCGATGAAGTAGCCATTGGCGAGTTCGCGCGATGTCGAGCGACCGCCCCCCGTGACCGCTGTCGCCCCATTCCGGGCGGCGGCGTTGAGGTAACCGAGCACCCGGTTCATCTGCCGTTCGCTGACCACCGGGCCCATGTCGGGGTTGTCGAGGCCGCGGCCCATCTTGATCGTTCGAATCCGCTGCGCGAGCAGGTCGACAAAGCGGTCATGGGCCGATCGTTCGAGTAGGAGCCGGGTTGGCGCAGTACAGGTCTGGGCGGAGTTTTGCATCAGCGTGGTCGCTGACGAGGCGGCCGCGCGCTCCAGGTCGGCATCGGCAAAGATGATGTTCGGTGACTTGCCGCCGAGCTCAAGCGTGACCGGCACGACATTGTCGGCGGCGGCTTTCATGATGGCGATCCCGGTTGGGACCGAGCCCGTGAACGTGATGTGGTTGATGCCGGGATGGGCGGCGATCGCCGCTCCAGTATCACGCCCGCCGGTGACGACGTTGAACACCCCGAGAGGACATCCCGCCTCCCCTGCCAGCTCCGCGAGGCGCACGATGCTCAGACCGGCCTCGGCTGCCGGTTTGGCGACGACGGTGTTTCCGCAGGCAAGCGCGGGGGCGATACCCCGCGAGGCGAGGCGCAACGGATAGTTCCAGGGCACGATCTGAGCCGAGACGCCCAGAGCCTCCCGTAAGGTGAAGTCCACGAAGCCTTTTCCGAGGGGGATGCTCGAGCCAAACACCTTGTCGGCGACACCGGCAAAGAACTCGAAATAGCCGGCCGCGGCGGACACGTCGTCTTCGGCCTGACGCAGCGGTTTTCCCACGTCGAGGCTCTCCAGGGCGGCGAACTCCGCACGGCGCTCCCGCAGCAAGCCGGCCAGCTGGTTGAGGATCCGAACTCGCCGCACCGGCGGAAGCCCAGCCCATCCGCCCTCGAATGCCGCTCGGGCGGCCGCGATGGCGGCATCGACGTCGCTCTTGTCGCCCGACGCCACCGTGGCGAATCCCTCAGCGGTGGCCGGGTCAATCGCCTCGAACGTCGCGGCCGATCTCGACCAGGTGCGCTGCCCGGCGATGAACATCCGGCCGTCCACGGTTTTCGTTTGCACGCCTCTAGCCTACGGGTAAGAAAGATTCAGGCGAAACACCGCTGTTTGGAGGGATGCTGAAGGCGTGAGGCTGATGACTCGCCTTGCGGCCTATCTGACCAGCCGCCGGAACCTGGCCGGATCGGCTCTCGCGCTAATCGGCGCCGGGCTTGCGCTCGCCGACCCGGTGGGGCTTGGTGGGTTGGCCCTCGTTATCGGCTTCTACCTGGTGGGCGCCCTGGCCGTTGCATCCAAGCCGGCCATCCACCCCTACGGGTTCGATCCGCAGCTGGTGCAGGGCGCCCTGAGCGACGAGATCAGGGTCGTCAGTGGCCGGGTGCCGGCCGACGTCATCACGCGCATCCAGCGGATCGAGCTGACCATCCGATCCGAGATTCTGCCGGCTCTCGATGCCCTGCCCCCCGGTTCGGAGGAGCTTTACTTGATCGAGCGGACGGCGCGCGATTGGCTGCCGACGGCCGTTGAGCGGTACCTGACTCTTCCCGCCGACTATGTGTCATCGCAGCCCGGCAGCCGAGGCTGGACGGCGCTGCAGGTCCTGCTCGAGGAGCTGGACCTGCTCGATGCCGAGATGCGCCGCGTGGCGGAGGTCGTCCATCGTGCCGACATGGATCGACTGCTCGCGCACCGCCGGTTTCTCAACGAGCGGTTTCGCCGGGAGGACGCCTCAGGCTGACGTCGGCCGCCGCAGCGTCGGCCGGAGCGATACGGGCAGCAAGCGCCAGATACCCAGCCCGAGCAAGAGCAGGAGCGCGAACGGAAGGAGGAACCCGCTGACTACCAGGATTCCGCCGAGCACCGCGGTGAACGCCTGCCCGGCCGTCGCCCAGGAGGTTGCGAGACCGCTGCGGTCCCAGAGGGACGGCTGCGCCGGCGCCGGCGCCACAGTGTAGAGCCGGACCGTGATCGTCGAGTAGGTGGTGCGCTGGTCGAGAAACCGGATTCGGCCCTGAATCTGCTCGATCTCGCCGGTCACCGATGACAGCTGGTTCTGGACGGCGATGCTGTCCGAAATCGTCTGCGCCTTGCGCATCAGGTCGAGCAGGACCGCCTGCTGCGCCTGCTGGTTGCGGAGCCGCGACTGGAGGTCGACGTACTCGCCACTGACGTCCTGGCTTTGAACCTGGAGCTGGGTCGCCTTGCCGAGCCCGCGCAGCGCACTCAAGGCGTCGGCATAGCTCGACGACGGGACGGCGACGACGACGCTGCCGGCGTCGGTCTCCTTGCCGGAGACGTCGCCGACCTGCGAGCTCACGAGGTAGCCGTTGAACTGGGCGGCGATGGCGACCGCCTTGTTGTAGCTGTTCCAGAACGAGCCCGAGGTGATCTGAATGCCCATCGTCGCGTCCTGGATGACCTTCTGGTCGCCCCGCGCCTGCAAGACCGCGTTGCTGGCCGCCTGGGAGGTCTGCCCGCTCGCGGTGCTCTTATCGGCAGGCGCCGGCACGTTATTCCCGGACGAGCCCTGGCCTAGGCCGCCGCTGACCGTGCTGTTCGAGCCGGTGCCTGCTTGCGTCCCACAGGCCGCCAGGAGACCCACGAGACCGAGAAGCGCCAACAGACGTGGCAGACGGTTCAACGACACGATCTTCACCTCGCAAGCTAGGACGCCGATCCTGGCAAAAAGTTCCGACGGAGCGGACTAAGCTTGAAACGTGAGCCGTCCCGTCGACCTTTCGCCGCTGCAGCGCGAGCTGGACAACCTGCGGCTGCAGCTCTGCATCTGCAACAACGCCGGCACCTGTCTTGGCTGCCAGGGCGTCGAAATGCTGCGCCAGCAGGCGCAGATGGTCGTGTCGGCCGCCACCCAACCGGTGCTCCTGCAGGTGGCCCAGGAGACTCAGGCCAAAGAGCTGGTCAAGCAGGTGCAGGAAATGCAGGAGCGGCTTCTGCGCGACCCCGAGGCGGCGAAGGCGCTCGAAGAGTTACTGAAGTATTTTCAGGCTCCGCCCGAGGAAGAAAACCACTAGACCGGCGGCTGCCGATTAAGTGCTCGACGTCGGCATCGCGGTGACAACCACGCGCTGGGTGTCGACCCAGTTCGGCCAACAGGTGAAGAGCGTGAGGCGGACGTCGCTGGTTGATTGCAGGATCTGCACGGCGGTCGGGGCCACAATCGACCGGGCTGTGACCCGGTAGCTCACCGGCGAGCCGCCCGGCGCCGTCACCTGCACCTCGTCGCCGGGCCGCAGGTCTTGCAGCCGGCCGAAGACGCTGCCCTTGATGGCGTAGCCCTTGGCGATCTCCATGTTGCCGCCCCGATCGACGCCGCGGTCGAAGATGGGGGCGTTTTTGACGCCCAGCCTGGGAATCGACAGGTAGGCGACCACCTGGTTGGGTCCGGCCGCGGTGCTGTTCGTCCCGGGCAGAAATTTCGGATGCTGGTGGGGCGGCGAGAGGGGATCGCTCAGCGCCGGGATCGACTGGGTGACGGCGGGCGCCGCGCCGAAGTTGATCAGGCCCAGCCCGGGAAGCGCGCTGGCCATCAAGGCCAGCCCGCCGGCAATGAGCAGTCCCGCTATCAGGTTTCGACGCATCCTCCCATCATAGTCAGAGGAATTCAAAACCCTGTCAAGGAATCAAACCCGGGCGCCGGCCCCAGGGGCCGACGCCCGGATCTCGAGCAGTGTCCTAGGCGGCCTTGCGGGCGGCCGTACGGATGTAGGCCTCGCGGACGGCCTTGGGGAACGACCAGCGCGGCTTCTTCGAGGCGGGCCGCGCCTTCAACATGATCGACTCGCCGGTGAAGGGGTTGGTGCCTTTCCCTGCCTTGCGGGCCTTGACGTCACGCGATGCGAGGGCGCCGATCTCGGGGAAACGCACGCGCATCCCGCGCGCGCCGGCGGTGATCGCCGCCTGAAAGGCGTCCTTGACGGCCCAGTTGAGGTCCGACTTCTTGACCTTCTGGCCCTTCTCGGTGAGGTTGTCGTACACCAGGCTAACGAACGTCGACGCTGTCCATTTTTGCGTTTTCGCCATCGTGTCCTCCGTTCAGTTTCTCGAGCCGGCACGCGGCCCTGTCGTTCGGTCCAAACGGCCCCATCCCGAAAAACGTGCGTATTTCCCGAGAATCAGCCGCGAGAATAGAGCTGAGGTGCCTCAATTGCGGTTCGAAACCATGCTCGAGTCGGATCAGGAGGCGGTCTTCATCCGGCTACCCGACGACGTCGTGGCCGCGCTGGGGCACGGGAAGCGGGTGCCCGTCAAGGTCACGATCAATGGCCATCCCTATCGCAGTACGATCGCCGTCTACGGTGGTCGCTACTACCTTCCGGTGCGCAAAGAGGTCCGAGCGGCAGCCGGGGTTGCGGTTGGGGACCAGCTCACGGTGAGCCTCGAGTACGATGCCGAGCTGCGGACGGTCGACCTGCCTGAGGGTTTGCGGTCAGCCCTTCAGGCCAACGCCGAGGCGGCGGCCGCCTTCGACAAGCTCTCCTATACGCGCAAGAGGGAGCTCGTCCAGTGGGTAACCGGAGCGCAGCGTGCCGAAACGCAGCAGCGGCGGATGGCACAAGCGATGGCGATGTTGCGTGGCCACCGGACGGGGCGGCGCTAGCAGGTCATGCGGCGTTGCGCTGCCGCAGAGCGAAGGCGATCCGGTTATCGAGCATCCACTCTTCCTCGAGGGCCAGGATGCTCAGGAGCAGCTCCTCATGGATATCCTCGAGCTCGCGACGCCGCTCGATTCCCTCCGCATCCAGCGGCTGTGGAACGAGCGCCTCGAACTGCCGGGAGGCATCCACTGCTGAGTCACATCCTTCTTGCCTCCGTTCTAGCGCGACAGCATTAAGGCCGCGTTAGAGGGTGCGCGGTTCTCGTGTTCCGGCGCAGCACTGTGCCGTCGGCGTTACCGGCTCGTCTTATTCGGAGGGGCGGACGACCGCCGCTGCCTGGCGGGCCTGCTCCCGCAGGACTTTCTTGTCGAACTTCCCCACACTCGTCTTGGGAATCTCGTCGATGAAACGCACCTCGTCGGGCAGCCACCACTTCGCCACCAGCGGCCTGAGGTAGTCGAGAATCTCGTCCTGCGTCACGGCGCCCTTGAACTCCGGCTTGGCGACGACGTAGGCAATCGGGCGCTCCTGCCATTTCGGGTGGGGCACTCCGATGACGGCCGCCTCGAGCACTTTCGGGTTACCCATGATCGCCGACTCGAGCTCAACTGACGAGATCCACTCACCGCCGGACTTCACCAGGTCTTTGGTGCGGTCGACGATCTGAGCGTACCCTTCCGAGTCGACATTCGCGACGTCGCCGGTTCGAAGCCAGCCGTCGGCGGTGAAGCGATCGGCATCGACGCCGCGGTAGTAGCCGGCCGTCACCCATGGGCCGCGGACCTGGATCTCACCGACGCTCTTGCCGTCCCATGGCACCAGCTTCCCGCTGTCGACATCAGCCAGGCGTAGCTCAACGCCCGCCAGCGGAAGCCCCTGCTTGAGTCGAATCGCCTTAAGGTTGCTGTCCTTCATCGAGCTCTTGATAGTGGCGCACGCCGCAACCGGGGAGGTCTCGGTCATGCCCCAACCCTGGTTGGTATCGATCCCGTGCCTGGTCAGCCCGTCGTAGAGTCCCGCGGACAGCGCGGAGCCGCCGACGAACATCCGCAGGCCTCGCAGGTCGGTCCCGGTCTTGTCGAGGTGCTGAAGCAGGGGGATCCAGACGCTGGGCACGCCGGCACTGAAGGTGACTCCCTCTTCCCTGATGAGTTCGGTGAGGCTGACCGGGTCGAGGAACCGGTCGGCAAAGACTTGCTTGGCCCCCAGCATCGTGGCGGCATAGGGGAGGCCCCAGGCGTTCGCGTGGAACATCGGCACGATGGGCAGAATGCTGTCCGACTCCTGCAGGCCGATACCGCCGCCGATCGCGATGCCGAACGAATGCAGGACTGAAGATCGGTGGCTGTAGACAACGCCCTTTGGCTTACCGGTCGTGCCGGACGTGTAGCACATGGCCGCCGCGTCGCGCTCGTCGATCTGGGGCCAGGGATAACTGGTGGGCCGGCCGCCGAGGAGCTCCTCGTAGGACGCCATGGGCTTGAGCTGGCCATCGGGTGAGGGACCATCGGTCATCACGACGAACTGCTGCACACCGTTGATGTCTTTCGCGATGCGCTGCAGCGCCGGCAGGAGCGAAGCGTCGACGAATATGACCTTGTCCTCCGCATCGTTGATCACGTACTGCAGGTGCTCCGGAAAGAGCCGGGGATTCAAGGTGTGGAGGACGGCGCCGGCGCCGGGGACGGCAAAGTACAGCTCCAGGTGGCGGTAGTTGTTCCAGGCGAGGGTGCCGACCCGGTCGCCGGCGCTTACCCCGAGGTGCTTCAGGCCATGCGCGAGTTGCGCCACACGTCCGCCGAAGTCGGCGTAGGTATAGCGATGGCGGCCGGTTTCGCGCCGGGTCACGATCTCCTTGGTTGGGAATAAGGTGGTCGATCGCCACAGAAAGTGCTGGAGCGTCAGTGGGAAGTCGGGCATCGTGCTGCGCATCGCGTGAACCCTCCCTCAGCGGCCCGCCCGGCCGCCCTATTTTTGGTCGTCGCAATACCCCCCATGATATGCTTGACGCCGGGCGGGGTCAGCCCGGTCATGGCACGCCCTAAGAACGCAAGTGGACCGGGGATAACTTTGCGAAGGAGCTAGCGACAGACGTGGCGCAGAACGGTACGATCAAGCGACTCGTGATGGATCGCGGATTCGGATTCTTGAGCGGCGAGGACGGCAAGGAGTATTTCTTCCATCGGTCGTCCGTCGAGGGCTCGTTCGAGGGGTTGCAGGAGGGGCAGAAGGTCAGCTTCGACGTCGAAGCATCAGCTCCCAAGGGGCCACGGGCCTCGCGGGTGCGCGTCGCTTAGCGACTCACAAACCCAGAATCCGAAAGGCCCGGAGCGTTTCCCCGGGCCTTTTTGTTTGCCGATCGTCTAGGGTTTTGCGGCGCGGATGTACGCGCTGGCGATTTTGCCCGAGCCCGCCGGCAGGCCGGCTTCGCCCGGGCCGAAAGTGTGGGTGACCTCGACCTCGACCTCCGTGAAGCCCGCCCCGAGCACCGCGGCGCGATAGGCCTCGACCGGGATGGTGCCGGCGACGCAGCCGGCCCAGGCATCGAGTGCCGACTTCACCTCGATCGGGAGCGGCTCGATTTCGACCATGTCGGAGACCGCGAGCCGGCCACCCGGCTTCAGCACCCGAAACGCTTCTTTCAGGACCGCCGCCTTGTCGGCGGCCAGATTGATCACGCAGTTCGAAATCACGACATCAACGGACCGCGGGGCAAGGGGGATGGCCTCGAGGGTGCCTTTGAGAAAGGTGGCATTCTCCACGCCGGCTCTGGCTTTGTTCTCGTTGGCGAGGGCCAGCATCTCGTCGGTCATGTCGATGCCGTAGGCGTGGCCGCCGGGGGAAACCCGGCCGGCCGAGAGCAGCACGTCCAGGCCCGCTCCGCTGCCCAGGTCAAGGACCACCTCGCCCGCGTGCAGCTGTGCCAGCATCGTCGGATTTCCACAGCCCAGACTGGCGCCCAACGAGAGTCCCAGATCGGCGATCTCGGCCGTCGAGTAGGCTTCCGCACCGATCGGCCCGCTCACCGCGTCGGATCCACCGCAGCAGCTGGCATCGCAACAAGCTCCACCCTGGCTCAACCGGATCGCGGTTTCCGCGTATTTGGCCCGCACCGACTCGCGAATCGTGTCCATGCTCACTCCTTCACGAATTGATGGTTATCGATGGAATGGTAGCAAACCCATAGACAACTGTCAATGGAACAGCTAGACTATTGGCCATGAAGGCAACCCTCCCGGAGCGCGTCAAGGGCGTCTGCTGCCCACCTTCGATCACGGTCCCGCCGGCCAGGGTGGACGCGTCGGTCGAGGTACTGAAGGCCCTCGCCGATCCGACGCGGCTGCAGATGGTCGGCGTGCTCAAGCGCTCCACGCGGCCGGTCTGCATCTGCGACTTCACGGCCGCTTTCGAGCTGAGCCAGCCGACCATCTCTCACCACATGGGGAAACTGCGCGACGTCGGCCTGGTGGAGATGACCAAGGTCGGTATCTGGGCCCACTACCGCCTGGCCGGTCACCTCGAGCCGAAGACTCGAGCCCTGCTCGACGTGCTCGTCTAGCCCGCCCGCGATGGCACGGGTGCTGTTCGTTTGCCACCAGAATGCGGGACGGTCGCAAATGAGCGAGGCGCTGTTTGCGCGCGCGGCCGACGGCCGGCATGAATCGAGGTCCGCCGGCACCCGCCCAGCCGAGCAGCTGCATGCGGCAGTGGTCGAGGCGATGCGCGAGGTGGGGATCGATCTCTCCCAGAAACGGCCGGCGCCGCTCACGGATGACCTGGCCCGCTGGGCCGACGTGGTCGTGACGATGGGGTGCGGGGACGAGTGCCCATTTATTCCGGGAAAAACGTACGTCGACTGGGATCTTCGCGACCCGGCAGGCAAGCCGTTGGACCAGGTTCGCGCCCTCCGGGTGGACATCGACCATCGGGTCAAGCAGCTGGCCCACGATCTCGACGCGCGTCAAACGGCTGCCTCGACCAGCGCCGCCGACGGCTGACCGTCGCTGAACGTCCCCACGCAGATCCCGGGTGGCGATCACAGGTTTGTCCATCGCATGCCGTTGTCCGGTCGGCACTGTGACTCCTCCGCGCCCGAACGTCGAAAGTGTCATCTCCGGCCCCTGGCCAACGTGGGTGACGTCGTCATCCCTCTCCATCGTGATGCCCGCCTACAACGAGGAGCAGAACATCGAGGGCGCGCTCGAGGACGCTTGCGAGGTCGCCGCGTCTGTGACGCCTGCATGGGAGGTCATCGTGGTGGATGACGGCAGCAAGGACACGACAGCCCAGCGGGTCACGCGCGTCAGCCAGCAGCAGGATCGGGTCCGCCTGATCAGCTTTCCGGAAAATCGCGGCTACGGCGTCGCACTACGGGCTGGATTTCACGCCGCCCGCGGCGACCTGATCTTTTACACGGATAGCGACCGGCAGTTCGATTTAAGCGAACTGCGGTTTTTCCTGCCCGTCATGGAGCGTACCGACGTCGCCATCGGCTTTCGGGTCTACCGGTACGACCCGGTGCTGCGTTGTCTCCTCTCCTGGGTCTACAACCGGCTGGTTAGCGCCGTCTTCCGGGCGCGCGTCCGGGACGTCGACTGCTCGTTCAAGCTTTTCCGCCGCGAGGTGTTGGAAGCCATCGATCTCGAGACTACCGATTTTTTCATCGACACCGAAATGGTGGCCAAGGCGAGGAAGTGGAACTTCCGCATCCTGCAAAAGGGCGTGAAGCACTTTCCGCGGCGGGCCGGCGAGAGCAGCATCCGCGCCAGTCACATCGTCAGCACGCTGCGCACGGTGGCACGGATGTGGTTGCGAATCTATGTTCCCGCGCTGGTCGGTCGGCGGGAACGCCCCCACATGCGGTCGCCGGCCCGCATCATCGACATCGGTTCCGGTGGCGGCGCGGTGGCCCAGGCTCTTCTCGAATTCGGCAGCGTAACCGCTTGCGATATCGACGTGCGCTGTGCCGCGAGCGTGGCGCGGCGGGCCGGCATGAGTTTTGCGTACGGCACTGCCGAGGCGGTTCCGTTTGCGGACGGGAGTTTCGACCTGGTCACCGCGTTCGACGTCCTCGAGCATCTCGACGATGACGTCAAGGCTCTTCGCGAGATGGCCCGCGTCGCCCGTCCAGCCGGTCTGGTCGCCGTGACGGTGCCGGCATACCGCTGGATGTGGGGTCGCCAGGACGAGATCAGCCATCACCGCCGGCGCTACACCGGCCGATCGCTGAGGCAGGCGATCACCGACGCTGGTCTCATTCCGCGGCGACTGACTGCCTTCAATACGATTCTTTTCCCGGGGATTGCGGCGGTCCGCATCACCCGGCGGGTTGCCAAGCGACTGGCCGGCGGCGGGCGGAGCTCCGATCTCTCCGAACTGAAGTCCGACTTCTCGATGACAAAGCCCGGCCTCTTCAACAACTTGATGGCGGCTACTTTCAGTGCGGAGGCTGCCGTACTGCGGTTCGTCGACTTACCGGTAGGCGTCTCGCTCCTGGCGTTAGCTGAGCGCCCCAGCGGCCATTAACACGGTGCACCTGGCGCGCCTTCGCTCCTGGACCGTCGACCCTTCCCAACCCCGCTGGCGTCGAGCCCGGGTGGCGGCGCTGGCCGTTGTTCTCGTCCTCTTCGGCTTCGACGTTATTCAGTACCTCACGTTCGTCATCAAAACGCCCTGGCAGCTCGATTTCTCCGACTTCTACTTTGCGGCTCGCACTGGTTTGACCCATGGCTGGGCAGAGATGTACAACACCTCCCTTTCCATGCCTGCGCTGTATGCGGCGACGGGTAACTGGTTTCCCTTTCAACACACCCCTCTATTCGCGTGGCTGTTGGCCCCGCTCAGCCTGCTTCCGTACCCGGTCGCGCTCACCATATGGGATGGCTTCCTGTTCGGATGCTTTCTCCTCTGTTGGCGCCTCCTGACCCAGGGCTCCGCAGGCCGTCGTCTCATTCTCCTGGTCGCCGGCCTGGCCCTCTACCCGGTCGTTCTAGGGCTGGCCCTCGGACAGCCCACGCTTGTGGTCCTGGCCGGGGTAAGCCTCGGTTGGTGGCTCCTGCGTCACGACCGCACGATGTTGGCCGCAGCCGCCCTGGCGCTCATCGCCGTGAAGCCACAGTCCAGCTTTCTCGTACCCATTGCCCTTCTCCTCGCCGGGCGCGTCCGCCTCTTCGCCACCTGGGCGCTTTTCACCGTCGCCCTCGCGGGCCTGTCCGTACTCGCCCTGGGGTTTCAAGGCCTCCATGACTGGCAGCACGCCATCGCGATCGCGTACCAGCTCCCTGGGATTCGATTCAATAGCGTCGGCTCGGTGATCGGGCCCGGTCCACTCGCCACAGCCGTAAACGTCACGGCGGCGGGCGTCGCCCTCCTGATCGCCCGGCTCGCGGCTCGCGGAGGCATCGAACTCCCTATCGCGGCGGGGCTATCCGGGTCGGTGCTGGCCACGCCCTATCTCAGCGTGCACGATCTCTCCGCCCTCCTCATCGCTGCATGGCTGATTCTTCGACTCGATCCGCCCAGTTGGCTCAAAGCGTTGATGGTCGTGGGGTATCTACCGTTCTTCTTTGCCAACGCCCTCTTCATGCATGGCCCATTCCTACTCCTGGAGTGTGCCTGGCTCGTCGCCCTCCTGGCCTTCGCCATTCAGCGACGGGCCGGCGCGCGGGCAGACGCAAGGCTCACCCACGCCGCCGCCTGATGTGGCTCCATAGCGGTCGCCGGAAAGAAGGTCATCATCCTGGCCGTTGAAGCCGGTGGATGTCAGGCCTTTCGGTCGTCATTCCCTGCTACAACGAGGAAGGCTCCATTGGGCCGTTCCTTCGTGAGCTCGCCGCCCAGGCCAGACTTTTCTCCCGGTTCGAGATCATCGTGGTTGACGACGCCAGTCGGGACGGATCAGCTGCCGTCATCCGGTCGCTGGCGGCAGAGCTGCCGCTTCGAGTGATCACGCACCCACGAAACATTGGTCTTGGCGCCGCGGTGCGCACCGGCTTCAACGCGGCCACCTTGGACTGGCTGACCTACCTGCCCGGCGATGGCCACGTGCCGGCAGAGGAAGTCCACAAATTCCTGCCCTACATGGCGGCCTACGACCTGATCATCACCCGCGCAGCGGCGCGTCCCGGTGCGACGGCCTACCGGCGTCGGGCCCTAACCATCTACACCGTCTGGGTCTCGGCGGCGTTCGGCCTCCGTCTCCGCGACTTCAATGGGGCGCAAACGTGGCGGCGATCACTCTGGCTCCGCCAGCCAAGCGGGTCCGATCGTCCCGTCTCGCTTGCCGAGCTCCTGGTCCGCAGCCGGGCGGCGGAGCCACGCATGGTCGAGATCGAGATCGACGACCTGCCCCGGCGCGACGGTCGGCCGGCGAACGGATCACCGCGGGCCGCGCTCCGGGCCGCCTGGCAGATGGTCTGTCTGTTCGTCGAAGAGGGGCGCGCCGGTCGCTGGCATTTTCTTCGCCCGGTCGCACCCGATCGACCCGAACCCCTCCCTCTCAAACGGGTCGCGTAGGCCCGGCTAGGGGAGCCAGATCTCGGAGGCGGACTGCACGTCGGTGATCCACCACCGGCCATCGATGTCGACGAGGGTGTAGTGGTAGTAGCCAAGGAAGCGGTGGGTGGTGCGCCGGCCGAGGCCAACGCCCTTCTCGGCATCGGGCACCAGCCGGTAAATCCACTCCTCCTTGGTCGTCACGTTGACGTTCTGCGGGCTGGCCTCCAGACCATACGCGGAGAGCTCGACCTTGCCGATTTGAAGGTACGCCGTGTAGGAGACATCGAGCACCTCGCAGGTGATGTCGAGCCGGGCCGCGGGGAACGACTCGAAGTCACCGGAGAGGTCGTGCGCCACCTGGGAGAGCATCGGTTCCAGGTACACCTCGCGCAGCACGTCGGCGTCGCGGTTGTTGTAGGCCTGCTGGTTGAGCTTGATCGAGCGCAGGACTGTGTCCTTGATCGCCGACACATTGAACGCCGTCTCCCGCTGCACGTGTAGAGAGTAGCAAAGGGCCGGATCGCATCCCTACGGGTTCGGGAGGGCGACGGTCCAGTAAACCTTTGTAAAGCTCGCCCCCGAAGCCCACCCGGGACTCGGCGTAGTGCGAAGCAATGCCACCGATCCCCGTCAAATCAATGCGCGCCCCGCAGGAAAGAGCACGTCGTGAAGAAACCGCATCCCGTTTCCACCTCCCGCAACCGGTTCAACTGGCGCCTCTGGTTTGCCCTGGGCGCCCTGACCGAGCTCTTCCTTCTCTACGTGGCGCGCTGGTGGGCGCCATCGCCGGTCACCTACTTCCTGGCCGTGCTCTTCTTGCCGGTGATGGTCCTCACCGGATTCTGGAGCTTCAAGTACTTCCGGGTGGTCCAGCTGAACCTGGAGCTCTCCCGGCGGGCGGACCAGAACCTCCAGGAGCTGAGTCACTTCTTCGAGACCGCGACCGCGGTCTCCAACCTGACCAAGCTGGGCGAGGACCTCGGCACCCTGACCACCAAGCTGGCGGAGCTGCTCGACGTCGAGATGTGCGGGTTGTTCCTCTACCAGCAGGGACTCGAGGCGTTGATCGCACCGGCGGCGCCCTCCGGGATGCGGGAAAGCCGGCTGTTCAACCAGATGCGCCTCAACCAGCTTCGGTTTGGCGCCAACGCCTCGACGTTGATCGGACGGGTGTTCGTCACCCAGCAACCCACCATCATCGAGGACTGCCTCCACGACCTGGAAGCCGGCCAGCTGCTTCCGCAAACCTTTGGCTATCGCGACCTGCTGCTCGTGCCCCTGGACCTTCAGTGGCAACTACGACGTCAAGCTGTCCGCCTCGCTGGGGGCGGAGGTCGCGGTCTCGCTCGAGAATACGTTCCTCTTCGAACAGACCCGACAGCAGGCGCAGCGCCTCGACACCTCGATGGAGATGCTGCGCCAGGTGTCCCAGGCGCTGACCGCCACCACAGTTAGTCCGAACGCGCTGCTCCAGGGTGTCGCGCATGCCGTGATCGGCGTGTCGGGTGCCGCCTCCTGCCTGATCACGCTGACCACTGGAGGCGGGCCGGCTGACCAGGTGATCGAGGTGGGCGAGGGGGTCGATCCGAGCGTCCACGGCAAGCCCTTGACCCACGTCTCGCCGGGGCTGGTCACCCAGGTGGTGATCGAGCGGCGACCGGTGTTCTCGGAAGACATCCAGCTCGACGGCCGCTTCCCGCTGGACCCGCTCGCTCAGCGATACGGCTGGCGGGCCGCGCTGGGGCTGCCAATGTTTCTCGAGCGAGAGTTTGTCGGCACCGTGTCGGTCTATTTCCACGAGCTGCGTGCCTTCGACCCCACCCTGATGCAAGTGCTGCAGATCCTCGCCAACCAGGCCGCCGTCGCCCTCGACAATGCTCGCCGCTTCCAGCGCGAGCGCCAGACCATCGAAATGCTGCAGCGGGCCAACCTCGAATTGCAGGAAGCGGACCGGATGAAGTCCGAGTTCCTGACCAACATGTCGCACGAGCTCCGCACCCCGCTGAATGCCATCATCGGGTTCTCGGAGATCATCCGCACCACACCGGAGTTGTCCGAAGCCGAGCGCGGCGAGTTCGCGGAGACGATTCACAACAGCGGCCGCCGGCTCTTGACGTTGATCAATGACATCCTCGACCTGACCCACATCCAGGCCGGCCGGCTCGAGCTGCATCCCGCGCCCTGCCTCGTGGCCGAAGCGGTCGACGCGGCCCTCTCCGAGAACGCCGCCGCCGCCACCCAGAAAGAGTTGACCGTGACCTCGGAGGTTGACCGCACCACGCAGGTCGTCTTCGATCCGCGCAGCCTCCGGCACGTCGTCCACAACCTGGTCAACAACGCGGTCAAGTTCACGCCGCACCACGGCAGCGTGGTCATCAGCGCAGCGGAGACCGATGCCGGAACGGTGGTCGAGGTGCGCGACACCGGCATCGGCATCAAGCGCGAGGACCAGGCGCGCCTCTTCGAGGAGTTCCGTCAGGTCGATGGCTCGACGTCGCGCGGCTATGAAGGGGTTGGCCTCGGCCTGGCGCTCTCGAAGCGGCTGGTTGAGCTGCAAGGCGGACAGATCTGGGTGGAGAGCACGCCCGGAAAAGGCAGCGCCTTTCGCTTCTTGATCCGGCGGATCCCGCTGCTCGCCCAGACCGCCGGCGATCAACCGATCGGGCGGGGACCGCTCCCGAGGGTGGCATGAGCGAGCAGGCCGGCACCCGGCGGATTCTGATCGCCGACGACGATCCCGAACGTCTCAAAGCCCTCGTGGAGTGGCTGCAGCGCGAAGGCTTCAGCGTGCTCTCCGCCGAGGACGGGCTGGAGGCGCTCGATCGAGCCCGCGAGGAGCTGCCCGACGCCATCATCCTCAACCTGCTGCTCCGGCGGATCGACGGGCTCCGGGTGTGCGAGATCTTGAAAAGCAACCCGGCCACGACCAACATCCCGGTGCTGCTGACCACCGGCGTCCACGTCGACGCCGACGAGGGTCAGCGGGCGCTGGCGGCGGGCGCCGACCGTTTTCTCAGCGACCTTGGCCCGCTCTCGACCGGGTCCGGACGCGAGCTGGGCGCCGGCCAGGACCTGGTCCAGGCGGTGCGGATGCTGCTGGGGGCGGAGCCGGAGCTGGAGCTCCGTCCCATCCTGCTGGCCATCGACGATGACCCCGACAACCGCGCCTTCCTGACCAAGGCGGTCTCGAGGCAGGGTTTCGAGGTGGTGACGGCGCCAAACGCCACGCAGGCCCGCCGTCAACTGGACGGCCGCCGGCCCGCCCTGATCTTCCTCGACGTCCAGATGCCGGAGGAGAGCGGGCTGACCCTGCTGCCGCAGATGCTCCGCGACTTCCCCGAGTCGGTGGTTGTGATGATGACCGCCTACGGCTCCGAGCAAGTCGCCGCCGAAGCCCTGCGCGGCGGCGCGGACGACTACATCGCCAAGCCAATCGATCTGCAGCGGCTGCGCGAGTTGCTGGAGCGCAACCTCGAGAAACAGCGGCTGCGCGCGGAACGACAGAGCCTGGTCTCCCGGCTGAAGGATTCCAACCGGTACCTGATGCGCCAGCACTCGGCCTTGCGCCGGGCGGATGAGGAGATCCTTCAGGTGAACCGTCAGCTCGAACAGTCGAACCGATACAAATCGGAATTCCTGGCCAATATGTCGCACGAGCTGCGCACCCCGTTGAACGCGATCCTCGGGTTCAGCGAGATCTTGCTCGACCTGACGATGAACCTGACGGCCGGTGAACGCACCGAGTTTCTGCGGAACATCCACAGCAGCGGCCAGCACCTGCTGGGGCTGATCAACGACATCCTCGACCTGGCGAAGATCGAGGCGGGCAAGATGGAGCTGCATGCGGAAGAGATGCCGGTCAAGGAGGCGATCCAGGAGGTCACCGGCATCCTCGACCCGATGGCGCGCCAGCAAGGACTGCAGGTGACAACCGTCGGCGCCGCCGAAGCCGGGGTGATCAAGGCGGACCGCAGCAAGTTCAAGCAGGTGCTCTACAACCTGTTGTCCAACGCCGTGAAGTTCACGCCGCCGCCCGGCCAGATCACGCTCACGGTGAAGGACTCCCCGTCGCAGCTCACGGTCTCGGTCCAGGACACCGGCATCGGGATGAAGCCGGAGGATCTGCCCAAGCTGTTCCGCGAGTTCGAGCAGATCGACGGGTCCTACACCCGCCGCTATCAAGGTACCGGCCTGGGGCTGGCGCTCTGCCGCCGCTTCGTACAGATGCATGGCGGGAGGATCTGGGCGGAAAGCCAGTTCGGCAAAGGCTCGACCTTCACTTTCACCATTCCCCGAGGACTTCGCCCGGCTGCCGAGCTGCCGGTCGAGGAGGCGTTGCAGCCGATCGAAACCATGGAACTCCCACTCGCGCTGGTGGTCGAAGACGACCCGGCGAGCAGCCAACGGATGACGGCGGAAATCCAGGGCGTGGGCTTTCGCGTGGCACACGCCCGGGACGGAGATGAGGCCGTCCGCAAGGCGATGGAGATCCTGCCCGATCTCGTGGTGATGGAGACCGTACTCCCGGCCAAGGACGGCTGGCAGGTGCTGCAGGAATTACGGGCGCGGGCGGCCACCGCCGACGTGCCCGTGCTCGTCTGCTCGGTCACGAAAAATCAGCCCCTGATGAGTAAGTACGGCGTGGTTGGGTACGTCGCCAAACCGTGGGAAACGCGGACCATGCAGGACGAGCTGCGCCGCATCGGGCAGGGGATCAAGGCACGGCGCGACCGGGTCCGGGTCCTGCTGGTCCACCGGGAGCGGCGGGCGCTGGCGACCCTGGCCGCCGCGTTGGTGGAGGAGGGCTTCGAGGTGTTTCGCGCGCCCGGTCTGCAGGAGGCCCTGGAAAAAGCCCGGGCCGCGGCCCCGGACGTCGTCGTCCTCGCGCCCCCCGAGCCCGAGTGGGTGGTGGGGCTGCGTGGACTCCCCGGCCAGCCCGCCCTGCTGGCCTTGGGCGAAGTTTCACCCAGGGTGCCAGCGACGGCTTGGAGCGCCGTTATACCCTCTGGCCTCTCCCAGCCAGATGTCGTATTGCACGCCATCAAGGGCCTGGAGGTCGTTCAGAGGCGAAGGAGGACAGGGCGTGACCGCCGGCAAGGTTCTGATCGTCGAAGATAATCCGGTCAATCTCCGGCTTGCCCAGTTTCTCCTGGAAAAGAAAGGCTTTAGCGTCCGCAAGGCGGGCAGCGGCGCGGAGTGCCTGGCCGAGATGACCCGGGAGCTGCCCGACATCGTGCTGATGGATATCCAGCTCCCCGGTGAGGATGGGCTTGCCGTCACCCGAAAGATCCGCTCCGACGCCCGGATGGCAGGCGTCATCGTGGTCGCCCTGACGGCCCATGCCATGGCCGGGGATCGGGAGAGGATCCTGGGCGCTGGTTGCGACGGCTACATTCCCAAGCCCGTCGACCCCCAGGGGCTACCCGGGGAGGTTGCCCGCTACCTGCAGCAGGGGCGGCTGAAGACCGCGTAATGAGCGAGCAGTCGCCAAAGCCCAGCCGGGCCAGCGAGTCCCTGTCGAAGTCCAGCAAGCCCTATACCGACATTCTTCAGCTCAACCAGGAACTCGTGCAGAATCTGCAGGGCCTCGTGGACGAACACGAGGCCCGCAAGAAGGAAGTCGACGAGCTTCGCTTCGCCCACGACCAGGCACAGGCCGAGATCGCTCGCCTCCAGGAGGAGTTGCGCCACGCGAACCAGCGCGACTCGGAACGGCACGAGCAGCTGCGCCAGCTCGAGCAGGAGCGGGTGGATCAGCTGGGCGCGATGAGCGCCCACCTCGATGCCCTGCGGTCCGCCGTCGATCGCTACCTCCAGCAGGGTCGGAAGGCGGCCTGATGCCAGAGATCCCGAAGCCGAAATCCTTCGCCGACATCCTGCAGCAAAACCAGGATTTCATCGCCCATCTGCAGGCCCTGCAGGAGGACGTCGGCTCGCAGCTCGGGGACAAGGAGAAGGAGCTGGCCCTGGTGAAGCGTCAGCTCGCCGAACGACAGCAGGAGCTGGACGAGATGCAGAACGCCCAGCTGCAGTGGGCGATGGATCGCCAATCGCTCCTCGATCAACACGAGTCGTTGAAGCAGGGGCAGCAGGACCTGCAGCAGAGCCACGACCAGGGGAAGGTTGAGCTCGCTCGACTCAAGGACGACATTGCCCGGGCCAAGACCCGCGACGAAGAACGGCGTGGCCAGCTCCGCCAGCTCGAGCAGGAGCGGATCCAGCTGGCGCAGAAATCTGAGGTGGACCAGAAAAAGATCCGGGCGGATCTCAAGGCCGCCCAGGACGACCTCGACAGTCTGCAATCCGCCCAGCTGCAGTGGGCGATGGACCGGGAGGCGCTGCTCAAGGACCGAGACACCGCGGTGGCCAAGCAGGCGCAGCTCGAGCAGGAATGGCAGAAAGCCCGGGTCGACCTGACCAAGGACAAGGCGCGGCTTACCGATGTTTCGGCGCAGCTGCAGCAACAGCTCAAGGTCGTGCAGGCTGAGCTCGAACCGCTCAAGGCGGCGCGGGAGAAGTGGCAGACCGAACGGCAACGGCTGATTGCGGATGTCGCCAGGCTGGAGCAGGGATCGCAGGAAGCCGAGTCGCAGTTCAGAGCCGATCGCAAATTGCTGCAGGGGCAGCTCGACGAGGCGCGCAAGAAGGCCGCCGACCTCGACAAGGCCGAAGCCGAGTTTGGACGGATCAGCGACGAGCGCTCCGCTCTGTTGACGAAGGTCAAGGCCCTGGAGAAAGACTGGCAAAGTCGCGAGGCCTCCATTGCCGAAGAAAAGGCCGGGCTCAGGAAACAGGTGGCGGATGCCATCGCGAAACTGGCCGCCATGCAGCAGGACTACGAGAAGGTCAAGGCGCTCCACGCCGACCTGGCCGGAGAGACCGGGCGCAAGGCGGAGCAATGGACGGCGCGGGAGCAGCGGCTGACCTCGGAGAAGAACCAGCTCAAGGTCGACCTGGAGCGAGTGCAGGCGCAGCTCTCCGACATGATGTCGCAGTCCAACGACCTGCAGACCCAGCGAGCCGGCCAGTCGAAGGAGCTGGAGCAGGCCTGGCTGCGAGAGAAAGCTTCCCTCAAGGCTCAGCTCGATGAGGCGCGTAAGGCCGCCGGTAGCGGGCCGCCGTCAAGCCAGGTGCTCGCCCGCTACGAGGCGGAGAAACGGGCGATGCAGGCTCAGCTTGACAGCCTGAGAACCGAGCTGACGGCGAGCGGGAAGAACAAGGACGCGGCGCCGGCGCTGGCCCAGGCCAAGCGCGACTTCGAGGCGAAATTCCGCGTCATCTACGACCAGAGCCACGATCTCAACTCGCCCCTCAACGCCATCAACGGCTTCTCCGAGATCCTGCTGGACGAAAAAGGCAACAAGACGACGCCGGAGGAGCGCCGGGAATTCGTCGCCCACATCAACGAGAGCGCCAAGCGACTCGGCGAGCACATCCGGGAGCTGATCGAGTTCGCCAAGCAGGAGGCCGGCATCCAGGAGCGCCCGGTGCAAATGGTGCCGCCCATGGGCACGGGCAGCAAGCCCCCCGTCATCCTGGTTGCCGACAACGACCCCGCCGTCAAGGAACGGATCGAACCGTTCCTCAGCCACGCCGGCTACGAGGTGGTGATTGCCGCCAGCGCCCAGGAGGCACTGCGCAAGGCGGTGCAGCTCCAGCCCCTCGCCGTCCTGATCGACACCCAGCTGCCGCCCAATGGCGGGAGTGGACTGGTCTACGACCTGCGCCGCGAATCCAAGACCAAGGACATCCCGATCGTGCTGACGTCGAAGGTGAACAAGGAATCGCTGCCGTTCGACATCGGCCAGGCTGACTTCCTCACCAAGCCGATCGACCGCCAGCAGTTGCTGCAGATGATGGTGAAGTTCGACCTGCTGGCCGACGGAAAGCGCGGCAAGAAGACGCCGTCGTCGATCCTGATCGTCGACGACGACCCCCAGAACATCCGGCTGGTCAAGGCCATGCTCAAGCCGTTCAACATGGAGGTCATGGTCGCCGACGGCGGCAAGGCCGGCCTCGAGCTGGCCTTGAAGAAGAAGCCGGACCTGATCATCCTCGACCTGATGATGCCCGACGTCGATGGGTTCGAGGTTGTTTCCAAGCTCCGGGAGGACCCGGCCGGCAGCCAGATCCCCATCCTTATCTATACGGCGAAAAACATCACCAGCGAGGACCGCGAGCGCCTGCAGGGGAACATCCAGACGATCATCCAGAAGGGAGACTTCGGCAAAGACCGATTCCTGGAGATGATCAACAACCTTCAAACCACCCACGCGGCGTAAGGAACGAGGGCGCGGGTGACGGCCCTCGACCGCCAGTTCGTTCGGCTCCGGTTTGCTGCGCTCGCCATCCCCTTTGGCTTGCTGCTCTGGCTGCCCTCGGCCTCGGTGCCGGTCACGATCGTCCTCGCCGGCCTGATGGCAGCGTACAACGGCGTGGCGGAGCTGGCCATCCGCAAGCGGACCATCCCCCGCTTGGCGCGGCCGATGGCGGTGCTGTTGCTCGTCCTGGACCACCTGGTCGTCACCGGCTGGATCCTGCTGTTCGCGACCCCATCGTCGCCCGTGCCCTACCTGCTCTTCGCGCTCGTCGCCGCCGAGGCCGTCTTCCGTTTCGACCTCTGGGGCGGGATCGGCACCAGCCTGTTCTTCACCTGCGGCATCATCCTCTTCCAGACGAGCGACCTGGGCCTGGCCATCTCCGTGCGCGATTCGATTCTCCGAGCGATCCCGACGGTCGCCGTGATCACCGGCCTGGGCGGCGCCGTGCGCGCCATGAATCACGAGATCCGCGGTACCCGCCGGCGCCTGGATCAGACTGAGCAGCTCCGCAAAGTGCTAGGCGAACTGGTCGGCCAGCTCGACGTGCCACGCATGCTCAACACCGTCATCCGCTGCGGCATGGAGCTCTTGCAGATGGATTCGGGAGCGGTCGTTCTGCTCGACGAGGACCGGGGTGTCTTTACCATGCGGGCGGCCGTCCACTTGCCCGAGGCCGTGGAAGGCATAGCCATCTCCGCGGCCGACGGGGTCGTCGGCCGGGTGGTCCGGGAGCGGCGCCTCGTGATGCTCGCCGAGCCGCCGCTGTTCGACGTCGCCGCGCTGAATGCGGCGGGGTATGCGCGAGTCTTCGGCATACCGGTCGTGCTCGAAGGCAAGGTCTTCGGCGTGCTCCACCTCCAGACCCGCGATGATCAGCGCCGCCTGACCCGATGGGAAGAGGGGGCGCTGGAGGTGCTCGCCCAGCAGCTGGCCGTCGCCCTGCGAAACGTCCACCTGTTCGAGGAGACGGAGAAGCGCGCCCGGCGTCTCGAGCTCCTCAACCAATCCATCGACCAGATGAACCAGAAGCTCTTCGAGCCCGAGCTGCTGGATATTGTGGCCACCGCACTGACCGGCAATCTCGGCTTCGCGGCAGCCCAGGTATGGCTCCTCGAGTCCAGCGATGGGGCCCTCTGGCGCCGCGCCAGCCACCACACAACTAGGAACTCACCGCCGGTGCCAGGTCGAGTGGAGCGCGGCATGAGCGAGATCGGTCAGGTGGCCGAGCTTCGCGTGCCAATCGTGACGAACGACCCGGCGAATCACCGGCAGGTCGGACTGAGTCCGTGGATGTCCGAGGAGGGCATCCGGGCCTTTGCCGGCTTTCCCATGGTGGTGGGTGACCAACTGCTCGGCGTGCTGGCTGTCTATCACCGACGGCCGCTGGATCGCAACACGATCGAGCTCCTCACCCTTTTCGCACAGCACGCGGCGACCGCCATCCAGGAGGCACACCTCTTCCATCTGGCGACCGAGCAGACCGCACGATTGGGCGCCGTCAATAGCGAGCTGCACCGGGCGAACCAGCACAAGGCCGAGTTCCTCGCCAACATGAGCCACGAGCTGCGCACCCCGCTGAACTCGATCCTCGGCTTTTCGCAACTGCTGCTCGAAGGTGACGGCGGCGCGCTGACCCGCGACCAGCGTCAGGACGTGGACATCATCGCCCAGAACGGACAGCACCTGCTGGCGCTGATCAATGACCTGCTCGACATCTCGAAGCTCGAGGCGGGCAAGGCGCAGTTGCACCGTGGCGAGGTCGAGGTCGAGCCGTTGATTTCCGAGTGTGTCGAAAGCGTCAGGTCGCTGGCCAAGACAAAAAAGCTGGAGCTCAGCGCCGCCGTCTCGCCCGAGGTCGGGCGGGTCTTCGCCGATGGCCCCAAGCTCAAGCAGGTGCTGCTGAACCTGCTGGGCAACGCGATCAAATTCACCGAGTCCGGCAGCGTTCGGGTGACGGCCGAGCGTCAGGGCGCCGAGCTGCTGATCAGCGTGCGCGATACCGGCATCGGCGTCCCGGCGGACGACGTGGAGCGGATCTTCGAAAGCTTTCAGCAGGGCAACAGCGGCATCAGCGGCAAGTACCAGGGAACCGGGCTCGGGCTGGCCATCTCGCAGCAACTGGTGGAGATGCACGGCGGTCGAATCTGGGTCAAGAGCGCGCCCGGGCATGGCAGCACGTTCACCTTCACGATCCCACAACGAGCCTTACCCGAAGCAATCGACCTGACCAGCGCCGCCTGAGAATCGAGCGGCGCCGTGATGTGGCTCAGCCGAGCACGCCGCTGATCAGCGCGATCGCAACCAGGACCATCACACCGGCAGCAGCGAACTGCAGAGGCCGCTGGGGGACCCAGGCACCGAGCCGGTTTCCCAACCCGACCGCGAT
>WNGC01000451.1_pt1 | contig 47088 bp, 54 predicted proteins | sample 5400051 | NCBI WGS metagenome assembly WNGC01 (sample SAMN13153368, study PRJNA577476) | soil metagenome | isolation source: 20 cm soil or saprolite under grassland replicate 2 | place: USA:California | collected 2016-06-15
CCCGGCCTACAATCTCGGCGACAAGATCACCGTCGAGATCTTTGCGGCGGGCGAGCAGGTAAAGGTGACGGGTACATCGAAAGGCCGTGGATTCCAGGGCGTCGTCAAGCGCTACGGATTTCACGGCGGTCCCAACACTCACGGTAACACCAAGCACCGACGTCCAGGCTCCATCGGACCCGGCACCGATCCGTCGCGTGTCATCAAGGGCAAGAAGATGCCTGGGCACTACGGCGCCGAGCGTCACACGCAGACGCATCTCCACGTCGAGCGCATCGATGCTGCTCGCAACCTCATCTACATCCGCGGCTCCGTGGCCGGTCCGAAGAACGGGATCGTGCTCGTGAAGAAGCAGGGCTAAAAATGGCAGAGACTACGAATTCGACCCTGAAGGCAGCCGCGTTCACCGCTGGCGGAACCGAGCGCGAGCGCGTCGATCTGCCCGCGGATCTGTTCGACGGCACCATCAACATGCCGGTGATGCACCAAGCCGTTAAGGCGTACCTGGGCAATCAGCGTCTCGGACTCGCGTATACCAAAACACGTGGGCTCGTAACCGGTGGTAATCAGAAGCCGTGGAAGCAGAAGGGAACCGGCCGTGCCCGTCAGGGCTCGCGTCGCGCTCCTCATTTCGTCGGCGGTGGAACTGTTTTCGGTCCGACGGGCCGGAAGTACAACCAGACGGTTCCGCGCCAGATCCGCACTCTCGCTCGAAAGAGCGCTCTCAACGCGCGCGCGCGTGAGAACGCATTGATCGTGATCGACAACTTCAACTATGACGCGCCGAGCACGAAGCAGCTTCTTTCCCTCCTCGGTGCGCTTGGGGTCGCGGAGAAGAAGGTACTGATACTCACCGACGGCTTTAAGCCCAACGTTTTCCTGAGCGGTCGCAATCTGCAGCGCACGCACGTGATGCCGTATGCGGACGTCTCGACCTATCACATTCTGTGGTCGGATGTGGTTCTGGTCGAATCGAACGCCCTCGGTTATCAGCTCGAGTCTGTCGAGGAGAAGCCGCGCACCGCACGTCCGAAGTCCGAGGCGAAGTCGCGCGGCGCGGAGAAGGCCGAGCGCAAGACGGCGAAGTCAGAAGCGAGGAGCGCCAACGCTCACAAGACCGCGAGGAAAGCGGCGAAGGCCGCGGGTAAGTCCGCCAAGCCCAAGGCAACCGCCAAGAGCGCAAAGAAAACGTCGGCGAAGAAAGCCGGCAAAAAGAAAGGGAAGTAACCAATGCCGACTATAACCCGCACTATCGTAACTCCAATCGTCACCGAGCAAACTTCGGGGGCGTATCAGGATCGCGGTGAGTACACGTTCCGCGTGCATCCGGAAGCGACGAAGACCCAGATCAGGCTGGCGATCGAGGAGCTCTTCAACGTCACGGTCACGGGCGTCTGGACCTCGAACCATCGCGGCAAGGACCGCCGCGTCGGTCAGACGGTCGGGCGTCGTCCACATTGGAAAAAAGCCATTGTAACTCTCGCCGACGGTGACTCGATCGACATCTTCGAGGCTTAGGCGATGCACTATCACGGTATGAAAGGATTTGTCACCCTGAAGGCGGGTGACTCTATCGACATCTTCGAGGCATAGATAATGGGCGTTCGTCAATTCAAGCCTGTAACCGCGAGCTCGCGGTCCCGCTCGATCTCCGATTTCTCGGAGATCACGCGCACGACCGGTGAGAAGTCGCTGATGGAACCGCTCGTGAAGAGTGGGGGCCGCGACAATCACGGTCACATCGCCATGCGTCGCATTGGCGGCGGGCACAAGCGCATGTATCGAATCATCGACTTCAAGCGCAACAAGTTCGGAATGCAGGCGACGGTGCGAGAGATCGAGTACGATCCGAATCGTACCGCGCGCATCGCGCTCGTCGAGTACGAGGACGGCGAAAAGCGCTACATACTGCACCCGAAGGGCCTTTCAGTCGGCGACAAGATCGTTTCCGGAAAGGGCTCGGACAGCCGCGTCGGCAACGCGCTTCCGCTCCGTGAGATCCCGCTCGGCACCGATGTTCACTGCGTCGAGCTGAAGCCGGGCGCGGGCGGCAAGATGGCGCGATCCGCCGGAACCAAGCTCGAAGTAGTGGCAAAGGAAGGCGAGTACGTCACGCTACGCATGGCGTCGAGCGAGATGCGCATGATCCACGGCAATTGCCTGGCGACGGTCGGTACCGTCGGCAACGCCGAGCACGAGCTGATGTCGCACGGTAAGGCTGGAAAGAGCCGCTGGCTCGGTGTGCGTCCCAAGGTTCGCGGTGAGGTCATGAACCCGGTCGATCACCCGCACGGTGGTCGTACTCGCGGCGGCCGTAACGTCGTGGACAAGTGGGGCAACAAGGAAGGCGTGAAGACGCGCAACAAGAAAAAGCCATCGCAGCGACTCATCGTCCGCGGACGAAAGCGCGGCAAGGCTACCCAGTAACTCCGAATTCTGAGAATCGATTATGGCAAGAAGCATTAAAAAGGGACCGTATGTCCAAGACGCGTTGATGACGAAAGTCTCGACGCTGAACGGCAAGAACGAGAAGCGCGTGATCAAGACGTGGGCACGGGCGAGCACGATCATCCCTGACTTCGTCGGACACACCTTCGCCGTTCACAACGGCAACAAGTTCATCCCGGTTTACGTGACGGAGAACATGGTCGGGCACAAGCTCGGCGAGTTCGCGCCGACGCGCCTCTTCCGCGGCCACACCGGCGCGGTGAAGGCGGTCGACAAAAAAGCCGGCGGCGTCCCGACGTCGGGCGGACCTGGCGGCGGACCCGGTGCTGCACCGGCGACGCCGGCGAAGGGCACCCAGGCGGTTCGATGAGCGAGAGATCGAGACTCCGCGCGGCTCGTCACGCCGCTGAGAGAAAGGGAGTGTCGAGCGCCATCCAGCGCACGACTCGCCAGTCGCCGTACAAGATGCGGCTCGTCATCGATCAGATTCGCGGCAAGGACGTGAACGAAGCATTGGGACTGCTGCGCTTTTCGAAGAAGCACGCCGCCAAACAGATTGAGAAGGTTCTCAACTCTGCGGTGGCCAATGCCGAATTCAAATCCAGAGAAGGTAGCGAAGCAGTCGATGTGGACACGCTCTACATCAAGCACGCGATCGTGAACGAAGGACCAGCGCTTCGTCGGTTCATGCCGGCCGCACAAGGTCGCGCGACGCCGATCAGAAAGAGAACCAGTCACGTCGAGATCATTCTCGACGCCCACGAGCAGCTTCGCGCTTCGCGCTCCGCACGCGGCTCTGAGCGTTCGACCTCTCCGGCGTCAGGTCCAAAAGGAACCGCCTCAGGTCCCAAAGGGAGTAAACGTTAATGGGTCAGAAAACACATCCGATCGGCTTCCGCCTCGGCATCTCCAAGACCTGGAGATCGCAGTGGTACGCGAACCGCGACTTTCCGGCGCTTCTCCGTGAGGACGAGCTCCTTCGCAAGTACCTGAAGGCGCGCCTCGGTCACGCCGCGATTGCCGACATCCGCATCGAGCGGAAGCCGGGCAAGGTCGTCGTGACGATCCACACTGGTCGTCCCGGAGTCGTTATCGGTAAGAAGGGAGCGGAAGTAGACCAGCTGCGTGACGAGCTATCACGTCTTTCCGGCAAGGAAGTCGGAATCAACGTCGAAGAGATCAAGCGTCCCGAGCTCGACGCACAGCTCGTCGCCGACAACATTGCGAACCAGCTGGCGCAACGCATCTCGTTCCGTCGCGCCATGAAGCGCGCAGTACAGAGCGCCATGCGCATGGGGGCGGGCGGGATCAAGATCAAGTGCGGTGGCCGCCTCGGCGGCGCCGAGATCGCGCGGGTTGAGGGCTATCACGAAGGTCGTGTGCCTCTCCACACGTTGCGCGCGGACATCGATTACGCGACTTCGACCGCGAAGACCACCTTCGGCACCATCGGTGTGAAGGTCTGGATCTTCAAGGGCGAGATCGTCGAAGATCGTCGCGGCAAGACTTACTCGACTGGTGTCTGAGGATATAGAAAATGCTCAGTCCCAAGCGCGTAAAATTCAGAAAGAGATTCAAGGGCCGGACGAAGGGGCTTGCCACGCGCGGCAACGAAGTCTCCTTCGGACAGTACGGCCTTAAGGCGATGGAGCCCGGGTGGATCTCCAACCGGCAGATCGAAGCGGCTCGTGTCGCGTTGACGCGCCACATCAAGCGTGGCGGCAAGGTCTGGATCAGGATCTTCCCGGACAAGCCGATCACCAAGAAGCCCGCCGAGACCCGAATGGGGAAAGGAAAGGGCTCGCCGGAAGGATGGGTGGCGGTGGTGAAGCCGGGCAGAGTGATGTTCGAGCTCGAGGGCGTGACGCCGGAGATTGGGCGCAAGGCGATGGCTTTGGCTGCCGCCAAGATCGGAGTGAAGTCGAAGTTCGTTACACGTGAGGAGGCGCACACGGATGCTGGCTAAAGACATTCGCGAGATGAGCGAGGCGGACATCAATGCCCGCATCGCGGAGCTGGAGAGGGAGAGATTCAATCTTCGTCTCGCGTCCGGGACGCGCACCCTCGACGACCCGCTTCGGTTGCGGGTTATACGGAGAGATGTTGCACGGCTGCAGACCGTGCTGCGTGAGAAGGTAATTGGTATCGCCGAGGCAAAGGAGCCGGAGCGTGTGAAGTCCAGACGTGTGACGGGAAGGCGCGGGCGCAAGGCCGCCACCGCGACCAACCGTGCGAAGAGGAGCAAGAGGGCTTAATGGCTGAATTGGCGAACAGGGAAAGTGGGACGACCGAGCGTAACTCTCGGAAGACGCGAATCGGAATGGTCGTCAGCGACAAGATGGCGAAGACCGTCGTGGTCTCGATCGAGCGCAGAGTGCAGCATCCGGTGTATGGCAAGATGGTCAGGCGTACCAAAAAACTCAAAGCTCACGACGAGCAGAACGAGGCCAAGACGGGCGACACCGTCCGCATCATGGAGACCCGGCCCTTGTCGAAGGACAAGCGGTGGCGCGTGGTCGAAATCATCGAACGTGCACGTTAACGGAGACGACCAGTGATCCAGCAGGAATCGGTGGTCAAGGTAGCGGACAATTCCGGTGCGAAGACCGCGCTCGTGATCCGGGTACTCGGCGGAACGCGCCGGCGCTACGCGACGCTGGGCGATGTCGTGATCGTTGCCGTGAAGAACGCGCTGCCCAACGGCACGGTCAAGAAGTCGGACGTGGCGCGCGCGGTCGTCGTGCGCACGGCAAAGGAGACGCGCCGCAAGGACGGATCCTACATCCGCTTCGACGAGAACGCAGTCGTGATCATCAATGAACAGGGGGAGCCGCGGGCGACCCGCATTTTCGGACCCGTGGCGCGCGAGCTCCGCGAGAAGAAGTACATGAAGATCGTCTCCCTCGCTCCAGAGGTTTTGTAAAGTGAGAGTCCTGACATACAGAAAGACCGCGAAGACGCGGCTGCACGCGCGCCACGCCGAGAACGCCGCGCGGCAGAAGATGCACGTGTCGAAGGGCGACACCGTGCGGGTGATGCGCGGCGAGGACAAGGGCAAGGAAGGAAAAGTACTGCGCGTTTACCTCAAGACCGGCCGCGTGCTGATCGAGGGCGTGAACCTAGTGAAGATGCACCGCAAGGCGCGGACGGCCGAGGAACAGTCGGGGATCCGTGAGGCGCCGGCGCCGGTGCATTCATCGAACGTGATGCTGCTGGATCCAAAGTCGGGACGACCGACCCGGACGAAAGCCCGCATCGACGAGGATGGAACCAAGGAGCGCGTCAGCGTGAAAAACGGGGAACCGATTCCCCGGGTGCGCTGAGCGAGGACATAGATAATGGCAACGAAAGAGAAGAAGCAGGGGAAGAAGCGCGAGGTTCAGCAGCAGGTCCAGGGCGCGCACGCCGGAAAGGATCTGCCCGTTCCACCGCCGCGCCTTCGCGTCTACTACGAGAAGACGGTCCGTGACCGGCTGATGTCGCAGTTCGGCTTCACGAACGTTCACCAGATTCCGACGCTCGAGAAGATCGTGGTCAACTGCGGGGTCGGGGAAGCGATCAAGAATCCCAAGGTTCTCGATACGGTCGTCTTCGAGCTCAGCATCATTACTGGCCAGCGGCCGGTCAAGAAGAAGGCGAAGAAGTCGATCGCCAACTTCGGACTGAGGCAGGGGCAGGAGATCGGTGCTGCCGTGACTTTGCGCGGGGCACGGATGTGGGAGTTTCTCGACCGGTTCGTGACGGTTGCGATTCCCCGCATTCGCGATTTCCGCGGCGTCAACACTCGCTCGTTCGACGGGCGCGGGAATTACACGCTCGGCGTGAAGGAGCAGATGATCTTTCCGGAGATCAACTACGACATGGTCGAGCAGATCCACGGAATGGACATCACTTTCGTCACGACCACGAACAAGGACGACCAGGCGTTCGCGCTCCTGCGCGAACTCGGGATGCCGTTCCGTGGCGACGACAAGCCGATCATCACGCAGGAGCAGTAACCAGGTGTCAACCAACAGCAAAGAGAGATTGTAATGGCGCGTAAGGCCATGGTGGAGAAGAGCAAGAGGAAGCCGAAATTTCCGGTGCGGCAGCACAACCGTTGTGGTCGGTGCGGGAGATCGCGCGCGTTCTTGAGGAAGTTCGGCCTCTGCAGAATCTGTTTCAGAGAGATGGCGCTGTCGGGCTACATCCCGGGCGTCCGCAAGGCGAGCTGGTAACCATTCATTTCTACGCGTCCCAGGGATGGGATACGGTAGAACGAGGAAAACGACTTAATGAGTATGACCGATCCGATAGCCGATATGCTCACGCGCATTCGCAACGCCTGCGGGGCGAAGCACCGTCGCGTGGACATGCCGGTCTCGAAGCTGAAGGTGGAGATCGCGAAGATCCTGAAGGAGAACAACTTCATTCAGGACTACAAAACCCTCGATACCGAGGAAGGCAAAAAGCTGCTGCGCGTGGTGCTCAAGTACGCGCAGGGCGGCCAGCCTGTCATTCGCGAGCTACGCCGCATTTCCACGCCGGGACTGCGCAAGTACGTCGCCGTCGCGGAGATTCCACGCGTTCGCAACGGCCTCGGCATGGCGATCCTCAGCACATCGAAAGGCGTGATGTCTGATCGGCAGGCGCGTCAGGCTCGCACCGGCGGCGAGCTCCTCGCCCTGGTGTGGTAAAGGAGAGATAGAGATGTCACGAATTGGAAAGCATCCGGTCGCCATTCCAAAGGGCGTCACCGCGAAGGTCGAAGGGAACCGGGTTCACGTCAAAGGCCCCAAGGGCGAGCTCGATCGTGAGCTGCATGCCGAGATGAAGGTCTCGTTCAAGGACGACCAGATCACGGTGGAGCGGCCGTCCGACGAGGCGAATCACAAGGCGCTTCACGGACTTTCACGCACGCTCGTCGCCAACATGGTCGAAGGCGTGACGAAGGGCTTCCGCAAGGAGCTCGAGCTTGTCGGTGTTGGCTACAAGGCGGAACAGCGCCCCTACGGATTGCAGCTCGCGTTAGGATTCTCGCACCCGGTGAAGTACGAAGCGCCCAAGGGAATCAAGCTGAGCGCGCCGCAGCCGACCTCGATCGTCATCGAAGGCGCGAACAAGGAAATCGTTGGTCAGGTCGCCGCGGAGCTCCGCAGCATCAGGCCGCCCGAGCCCTACAAGGGCAAGGGGATCAAGTACGTTGGAGAACAGATCCGCCGCAAAGCTGGTAAGGCGGGAGGTAAGTAATGCCGAAGATGGCCAGACCAAAGTCGCGCGACCAGCTGCGTACGCGCCGCCATTTCCGCCTTCGCAAGAAAGTGATTGGCAGCGCGGAGCGCCCGCGACTCGTGGTGTATCGCTCGATCAAGCACATCTACGCGCAGCTCGTTGATGACGACGCGCAGCGTACGATCATGACGGTGACCGATTCCGGTCTAGAGGGGAAGCCGACCGAGAGATCGGTCGAGGTAGGGAAGCGGCTCGCGGCGAAGGCAAAAGATGCCGGCGTCAAGCGTGTCGTCTTTGACAGAGCGGGATACAAATATCACGGTCGCGTGAAAGGCGTGGCCGACGGAGCCCGCGAGGGCGGGTTGGAGTTTTAATAAATGGCAGAAAACGAGCAAGCTTCGCCGGCATCATCATCCGAGCAACCGGCACAGGAGCGACCGCGGGGCGGCGGTAGTGCGCGCAGCGGCGGTGGCGGAGGGGGAAGGGGTGGCCGCGGCGGCGGTGGTCGAGGCGGAACAGGCGAGGGTCGTGGTCGCGGAGCTCCCGGTGGACAAGGTGGTGGCGCCCGCGGCGAAGGCCAGGGTGGTCAGCGTGGCGGCGGACGCCGTGAGGGAAAGGGCCGCGACCGTGAAGGCGGACGTGGTGATGGTGGGAGCGATCTCGTCGAGAACGTGATCGCAATCAACCGCGTCGCCAAAGTCGTGAAAGGCGGGCGTCGCTTTTCCTTCAACGCGCTGGTCGCGGTTGGCGATGGCCAAGGCCGCGTCGGCTTTGCGACCGGAAAGGCGAACGAAGTCTCGGAAGCCGTCCGGAAAGCCGTTGACGGAGCGCGTCGCAACATGGTGAGCATCCCGATGACGGGCGGAACGATTCCGCACGAGGTCGTGGGATGTCACGGAGCTGGAAAGGTTCTGATGAAGCCCGCCGCTCCTGGTGCCGGTGTAATCGCTGGTGGTGCAGTGCGCGCGATCATGGAGTGCGCTGGAATCGCCGACATTCTCACCAAGAGTCTGGGCTCGACCAATCCACACAACATGGTACTCGCTGCGTTGGATGGCCTACAACAGTTGACAACGGTAGAGCAGATCGCGCGTGAGCGCGGCATCGAAGTGTCGAGCCTCGCTTACCGCTCGCGCGCGAAATCGAGGGAGGCTGTTGCTCATGCCTAGAACTCACGTGTGGTGGAGAACGCGGGGACCGAAGACGACCCCCAAGGAAACCATCACGAAGGGAAAAGTCAGGATCAAGCAGGTGAGAAGCGGCATTGGCCATTCGTGGCGGATGCGGCTGACCCTCGAGGCTCTCGGGCTTCGCAATCACCAATCTGAAGTCATCAGGCAGGATTCACCCGCCTTGCGCGGCCAGATCAAGCACGTGCGTCATCTCGTCGAAGTGACGCCGGTAGAGGAATAACCAGTGGCAAACAAAGCTTCGCATAAGGCACAGTCCGCGACCACGTCTGGGCGTCGCTCAGAGGGTGTCGAGCGCATTGGCCTGCACAATCTGGTTCCCGCCCCGGGATCGCATCGCAATCGGAAGAGGCTCGGACGTGGTCCGGGCTCTGGCACCGGTAAGACTTCGGGCAAGGGACACAAAGGCATCAAGGCCCGTTCGGGACACCACGGACCTGGTGGCGGCAAGCCGCACTTCGAAGGCGGTCAGATGCCGCTCACGCGCCGCGTCCCAAAGCGTGGTTTCACGAATATCTTTCGGGTAGTGAACCAGATCGTCGGTTTCGAGGATCTGGCGAGACTGCCCAAGGACGCTGAAGTGACGGAAGAGACTCTGGCGGAAGCCGGATTGATTCGTAAAGGAAAGGGCCCCGCCAAGCTTCTCGCGAACGGCGAAGTGGCAAAGGGCGTCACGGTGCGCGGCATCAAGATGAGCGCCGGCGCCAGGCAGAAAATCGAAGCGGCCGGAGGCCGGGTAGACATCTAATGGCGCAATCAGCCCCAGCGGCAGCAGTCAGCAACATCTACAACACCCCGGAGCTGCGGGACAAGATCGTCTTCACGTTCATCTGTCTCGTCATCTACCGGGTCGGCGCGCACATCACGGCGCCGGGCATCGATGTCGTCGCCCTCACCGATTTCTTCGCGAACAAGGGTAAGGGTGGGCTGCTTGGTCTTTACGATCTGTTCGTGGGCGGCGGGTTGTCGCACGCGACTGTTTTCGCGCTGGGAATCATGCCCTACATCTCGGCGAGCATCTTCATGCAGATCGCCGGCGTCGTGATCCCGACCGTCGAGAAGATGCAGAAGGATGAAGAGGGCAGAAAGCGCGTCACCCAGTGGACGCGTTACGTCACCGTCGTGCTCGCGCTGGTGCAGGGCTGGGGATTCGCGCTCTTTACGGCGTCGCTCGAGAACGCAGTCATTAACCCCGGCTTTGGATTCAAGCTGCAGATGGTTACGGTGCTGACGACCGGCGCGATCTTCGTGATGTGGCTCGGTGAGCAAATCACTGAACGCGGGTTGGGCAACGGCGCGTCGCTAATAATCTTCTTCTCGATCGTCGAAAGATTCTGGCCCGGAATCTTCGGGACGTTCAGCTTCATCAAGACCCAGGCAGTGGGACCGTTTTCGCTCGTGGTGCTGGGCATCGTGATGGTAGCGGTCGTCGCGGGCACGATTGCGATTACGATGGCGGCGCGCCGGGTGATGATTCAGATCCCGCAGCGTACCATGGCCCGCGGCCGGCAAAGGGAGGCGGCGAAGAATTTCATTCCGCTCCGAGTAAATGCCGCCGGTGTGATGCCGATCATCTTCGCATCGTCGGTGATCGTGGTTCCAGGAGCGATCGCCCAGTTCAGCGGCAGTGTTGTCGCCAGCCAATGGGCGGAGAAAGTCGCGCCCGGCACCTGGCTCTACTACCTGCTGCAGGCGATCCTGATCGTCTTCTTCACCTACTTCTACACGTCGATCATCTTCAATCCCGTCGACATTTCCGAAAATCTCAAAAAGCAGGGCGGCTTTATTCCGGGTGTTAAGCCCGGCGCGCGAACCGCCGAGTACATCGATCACGTCGTGTCGCGGATTACGTTCCCGGGGGCGCTGTTCCTGACCTTTATCGCGCTGTTGCCGGTTTTCATCGCCGATGCGATCAACGTGCCGTTCAGGTTTGGCGGAACATCGCTGCTGATCGTCGTCGGTGTGGCGCTCGACACGATCACGCAGGTGAATCAGCATTTGCTTCTTAGGAAGTACGACGGCTTCATGAAGAAGGGTCGAGTGCGATTCCGTGGCCGTTCTGCCGGCGGCAGCTACTAGGCTTCGATAGTCGTCGGGGGAGCCAAAAGCTCCTCCGACTCCTTTTCGGGTAACCGCTGATGATCATCGTGCTGCTCGGCCCCGGGGCCGGCAAAGGAACGCAGGCCGACAAACTGGCCAGCCGGCTCGGGATTCCCAAAATCGCTACGGGTGACGTCCTGCGCTCGGCGGTGCGCGACGGTACGAGGCGCGGTCTCGAGGCTAAATCCTACATGGATCGCGGCGACCTGGTGCCGGATTCGGTCATCCTCGGTATCCTTCAGGACGTGATGACTTCGCCGGCAACGAAGAAGGGCGCGATTCTCGACGGCGCCGTGCGCACGGTACCCCAAGCCGAAGGTCTTGGCGTCATGCTCGCCGAAATCGGAAAAAAAATAGACAAAGTCCTGCTATTCGATGTCGACGATGACGAGCTGGTGAAGCGGCTGAGCACGCGCACGGTCTGCGAAGGATGTCAGACCCCTTACATGGGGCGCGAGCCGGGAAGCGACTGCGAGAAGTGCGGGGGAAAGCTGGTTCGCCGCAAGGATGACGAGCCCGAAGCAGTTCGCAACCGCCTCGCGGTTTATCGCCGACAGACCGAGCCGGTGATCGACTGGTACCGCGACCACGACGTGGAGGTCCTCGAGATCGACGCCGACGCGCCGGTGGATAAAGTGACCGCGCGCGCGCTCAAGGCGCTCGGAAAAATGGGAAGGGGGAAGGTGGAAGCGGGAAGCGGGAAGCGGGAAGCGGCCGGCGGCAAGCGGGGAAAGGACAGAGCGAAGCGGGGATCAGGCAAGTGATCCAGATCAAGTCAACGCGCGAGATCGAAATTATGGCGCGGGGAGGCGAGATTCTCGCGGGGACAGTACGATTGCTCGAACAGAGCGTGCGTCCTGGAATGACGACCATCGATCTCGACAAGATCGCTGACGATTTTATTCGGTCCCATCCGGGTGCGACGCCGGCCTTCAAGGGACTCTATGATTTCCCGGCCAGCATCTGCACGTCGATCAATCAGGAGATCGTCCACGGTATTCCCTCGAAGAAGCGGACGATTCAGGAGGGCGACATAGTCTCCATCGATATCGGCGTGAGGTTGGACGGGTACTACACCGATTCAGCGACGACGGTGGCGGTTGGAAAGGTCGATCCGGAATCGAAGAAGCTGCTGGACGTCACGAAGCAGGCGCTCGCGGCGGGAATCGGCGCGGCGACGGCGGAGAATCACATCGGCGACATCGGTGCGGCGGTTCAGGGCGTCGTCGAGGCAGCGGGATTCAGCGTCGTGCGCGATCTCGTCGGCCATGGGATCGGCGTTGGATTCCACGAAGACCCGCAGGTACCGAATTACGGCAAACCGAAGCGCGGCGTACGTCTCCAGCCCGGTCTGACTATAGCGATCGAGCCGATGGTGAACGTCGGCCAGGCGGCAACGCGCACAATGCCCGACCGCTGGACAGTGGTGAGCGTGGATGGAACCCGGTCCGCGCACTTCGAGCACACAATTGCCGTCACCGAGAACGGTCCGCGCGTACTCACCGCGCTAGAACACTAGCGGCCTGACTTTCAGATAACGGTTGGACTGGCTACCCCAAGCCAGAATCAACGTGTCTGCGACAATGGCGAAATGGACTCCGCGGTCTCCTCCGCCGGGGCCGGGAAGGTGGAGCATCGCCGAGTCACGCGCAGTTGCATATGTCCCTTTGAGAGTCCGGATGGGGACTCGAAGATGGAGCTGGCCGTCGGGGGTGTACTGCTCGAAGGCAGCGACGCCGGTGTAGTGCGGATACGTCCATAGTCCGACGAGTGGGTCGCTTAATAGCGCTGTGCCGACGCGAGTTTCGCGCTGCTCCCGATTGTCGGGAGTGGTCGTGACGAGTGTGTCATGACTGATTTTGATCCGGCTTGCGGTCGCATGTCCGGACGGATCGACAATGAAGAGCGTGTCTCCCGCGCGCCTGTACTTCGCGTCGAGCATCGCGCCGACCGTGAAGGTGAGAGAATTGTCGGCTCCAAACGTAAGCGTTGACCCAATCCCGCCCGCCGACCTCGTGATTGCTTCCCATGTGCCGACGAGTGACTCCTGAGTCTGCACTGACGTGCCTTGCGCGGACACGATGCCAGCGAGTACCAACATCGACAGACCCGTGATGACACTCGCGCGTACAAAAGACTTTCTCATGGCGAAAGCATCGGCTGAGCCCAGGTATCAAGTCGAGAGTGCGCGCTCGACGATCGAGGTGGTGCGGTCTGCAAGCTCACTCGCTGTTTTCACGAGCTGTTCCGCTTCACGCGCGAGCGACTGGCCTTTTGACTTATCATCGAGTGCCTGAACGTTGACCCGCACGTTGTACGCCGCGCCTTTTGCGGCGGCGTGGGCTAGCAAAGCCGCGACACCGGCGTCTGTCACTGCGTTCGTGTTGCCTTTCTCGGCCACAAGCGCGGCGATTTTCGCGACCGCGACAGCCGCGCGCGCCGTCTCGAGCGGCACCTCGGCCGCCTTCAGCAGCGCAGCGGTCAGACTTTCGGAGCGCCGTTTCGCTGCGTCAGCCGGCTCTTTGGGCAGCTTGTGCGCTTCGGAAACCGACGCGTAGGCGTCGGCATCGCGCTTGACAAGGCTCGAGAGCTGATTGCCGAGCGCAACCGCCTGTAAGGCCGCCTCCTTCATTTCCGCGTCGACGGCCGCGTATTTCTTTTTCCCGATAGTGAGTCCGGCGACCATCTGAGCGAGCGCGGCGGCAAGGGCACCAGCGTGCGCAGCGACGCTGCCACCGCCGGGAACGGGGTTCGACGAAGCAACGCTCGCGACGAATCCGCTGAGGCTTTCTCCTCCGCTCATCACTTCGCGCACCTGACGCTCCAGCACCTGCGCCGGCGTGAACTGTTTGAGCTGCAGATAGCTGACAGCGGCGTCGAACAGCACCCGCTCGGGGACGAGTCCGACGATCTCGCTCCACGTCACCGGCACTCCTTCAGCTTCGGCGCGCAGCTTGACGAAATCAAAGGCGTGGTGAAGCGGGGTTTTCTCGGTGTCGACAAGATTCATCGAGACTTGCGCCTGCCCGTCGACCTCGAGGCCGAGGCCTTTCACGTACTTGAAGCCGCCCGATGATCCGCGCACGCCCTTGGCGATGTTCTTGGCGATCTGAAGATTGGATGCGGGACCAAGGTAGACATTGTACGCGACGAGAAATGGCCGCGCGCCGATCGCTATCGCTCCGCAGGTCGGATGGATTTTCTCCGGCCCGAAGTCGGGCTTGCGCGCGGGATTTTTTCCGAGCTCGTCGCGGAGCCCCTCGAATTCACCGCGCCGAACATCGGCCAGATTTTCGCGCGCCGGTGTCGTTGCTGCGCGCTCGTAGAGGTAGACGGGAATCCGGAGCTCACGGCCGACCCGCTCCCCAAGGGAGCGCGCGAGGGCGATGCAGTCCTCCATCGTCGAGCCATCGAGTGGCACAAAGGGAACGACGTCGGTCGCGCCGATGCGGGGATGCTCGCCAGTGTGGTTGCAGAGATCGATCAGTTCCGCCGCCGCCTTGATCCCGGCGTAGGCGGCGTCGACCGCGGTCTCGACGGACGCGACGAAGGTGATAACCGACCTGTTGTGAGATGCGTCGGAAGACACGTCGAGAATGGACGCGCCCTCGACGGCAGCAATCGCGCTACGGATTGCGTCGATCACTTCGGGACGACGTCCTTCGGAGAAGTTCGGAACGCATTCGACCAGCTTTCCCCCCGAGGACTTGGAAAAGCTCGGATTTGGCGCCGTCAGCTTCATTCAGGTTTTCCTTTGGTAATGTTCGCCCGCTTGACGGTCTGGAGCAGCCACGCGTGCATCGCTGGATTCCCGGCGACGAACGCTCCAGCGGTAAGCGGCGCCGGATTTCCGTCGATGTCCGTGACGATGCCACCAGCCTCCTGAACCATTAGCATGCCCGCCGCGACGTCCCAGGGCGCGAGCGCGAGCTCCCAGAAGGCGTCGAATCGCCCGCATGCGACGTTGCACAGGTCGAGCGCCGCCGAGCCCGCGCGCCGGATGCCGGCGGTGCCGCGCGTAACGAGGGCGAATTGCTCCAGGTACTGCGGGAGCTGCGCGAGAGTCTTGAACGGGAAACCGGTCCCGATCAACGACCGGCTCGGATCTCTGAGATGCGACACGTGAATGCGTTTGCGATTGAGAAAAGCTCCGCCACCTACCGTCGCGGTGAACTCCTCGTCGCGCGTGGCATTGAGCACGGCAGCAGCGCACAATACTCCGTCGTGCGCGATGGCGATCGATACGGAATATTCCAGGTAGCCGTGAAGAAAATTGGTGGTGCCATCGAGCGGATCAGCAACGACGACGATTCCTTTTTCGGCGATGGCGCTGGGCGAGAGCTCCTCGCCCAGCACGACTGCATCGGGGAGCCGGCGCGCGATGATAGCACCTATCTCGTGCTCCGACGCCTTGTCGACCTCGCTGACGAAATCGGACTGACCTTTCGTCTCCCAAACGAGCTTCTCACGGTGACCCGTCGCATCGCGAATCACTCGAGCGCCAGCGCGAGCCGCGTCCCGCATCTTCAGCGGCATACAGCCCTCTGGTGCCCTGCACATCGGAAACTACCTCGGCGCCGTCAAGAACTGGGTTGAGCTGCAGCACAAGTACGAGTCTTTTTTTTGCATCGTCGACTACCACGCCATTACGGTTCCGTACGAGCCGGCCGATCTGCGCGTGCGCACGGCCGACATGGCTTTGTCCCTTCTTGCCGCCGGTCTGGATCCGTCGAAGTGTACGGTGTTCGTGCAGTCGATGGTCCCGGAACATACCGAGCTTGCATGGATATTCAACACTCTGACGCCACTGGGCGAGCTCGAGCGCCAGACGCAATTCAAGGAAAAAGCAAGTCGCGAGGAAAGCGTTCCCGCCGGCCTGTTGAATTATCCGGTGCTTCAGGCCGCGGACATTTTGTTGTATCGTGCCGAGCTGGTTCCCGTTGGCGAGGACCAGCTCCAGCATCTCGAGCTCTCGCGCGACATCGCGCGCAAATGGAACGCCCGCTTCGGCGCCGAATTTTTTCCCGAGCCCAAGGCACTTCTTACGCCGACGCGGCGCATTATGGGCCTCGATGGTCAGGCAAAAATGTCGAAGTCGCTCGGCAACACCGTCGACTTGCTCGAGGAACCAGCGGCTATATGGGAGAAGCTCCGCCCCGCGGTCACGGATCCCAAGCGCGTTCGACGTAGCGATCCCGGAACGCCCGAGGTCTGCAACATCTATCACCTCCACAAAGCGTTCAGCCCGCCGGAGACCGTCGAGCACGTTGCCGTGCAATGCCGAAGCGCCGGGTGGGGTTGCATTGATTGCAAGAAGGTGCTGCACCAATCCATGGAGAAGGAGCTGGCTCCCATTCGCGCCCGCGCGAAGGAAATCGGCGCGAAACCCGACACGGTGCGTCGTCATCTGGCCGACGGCGCCGAGCATGCTCGATCAGTCGCGGCGGCGACGATGGCCGAAGTCAAAAAAAAGATGGGGCTCGCCTAGGCGATCCAGCATGGTCGACACCGAGCTCGTCCAGCGCGCGAAGGTCCTGCTCGACCAGCTGTGCGAGAAACCGAGGTTTGCGGGAAGCGAGGAAGAGTCAACAGCACGTGATCTCTGTCGGGAAGAGCTCGAGCGCGCGGGCTTTCAATGCGAAGATCGGCAGTTCGCATACTCCCAATGGCCAGGTCGATGGGGACCGTCTCTCGCAGTCGCGGTGCAAACCACAGCGATCATCCTGGTTGCGGATACTGCAATGCGCGGCGAGCCATTTTCCGCGCTTCTGACCGGAGCCGCCATCTTGAGCGGATTGTTCTTCGCGGATGCGAATGCTAAACAAAAGTGGATCACGAACTTTCCTCTGCAGCGCGCTCGCTCTGTGAATCTCGAAGCCAGGCGCGGGAAAGCGCGGGTTTGGCTCGTCGCGCATCTCGATACGAAATCGCAAACGGTGCCAATGCTGCTCCGCATAGCGAGCACGATCGCGTTGGCGGCGGTCACGTTCATCGCTGGTGGAATGCTGCTCCTCACGCTCATGGGGCTGAGAGCGATCGTCTCATTCTGGCCGGTCGTCGAAATTGCCGCGATCATCTCAGGCCTTCCTTCGCTCCTTTGCTTCGTCCGCAATGGTTCCAACGGCGCTGTCGACAATGGGAGCGGCGTAGTGGCGGTGTTGCTCGCCGCAGCGTCGAGCGATGCGCCCAAAGATCTTGGCGTGCTGATCACGAGTGGAGAGGAGCTTGGGCTCGTCGGTGCGCGCGTTTGGGCGCCAGGCGCGCCAGACGACAGCCGGGTGCTGAACTGCGACACCGTGGATGACCGTGGGGGCTGGCGCTGCATGTACAGCGGGCGGAAGCCGTCGCGGATCACGGCGGCGGCCGGGTCAGTCGCCGGACAGCTGCGGCTAGTGCTCCCTGTCGGACGGGTCATTCCGGGAGTCCTCGCAGACCATATTGCGTTCGCCGACCAAGGTATCGAGGCGGTCACGCTCAGCAGAGGAACGTTGGCGACTCTCGCGCGCATCCATACACGGCGCGATAATTCCAATGCACTGACCGGCATGGGCGCCGCGGAAGCGAGCGCACTGCTGTCTGCTTTAGCCAGGGAACTATCCTGATGCCCCTTCTGATTCTTGGCGCCGTACTGGCGCTTTCGCTGATCCTGATAGTCCTGGGTCTGCCGGGGCTCTGGATAATGGTGGCGTCGGCCGTCACTTATAACCTGATTGTGCCGGGCGATCCGATTGGCTGGGTTACGCTGATCGTCGTCGGCGTCCTGGCCCTGATCGCGGAGCTGCTCGATTTCTCCATGACTGGCCGCTACGCCCGCAAGTATGGCGGCTCGCGCCGCTCGGGCTGGGGAGCCATTCTTGGTGGCATCGTCGGTGCGATGGTTGGAGTGCCAGTTCCGATCATTGGGCCCGTTATCGGGGCGTTCGTCGGCTCATTCATCGGTGCGCTCATTGCGGAGTTGACGGGTGGATCGTCAGCAGGAGATGCCACGCGTGTGGCCAAAGGCGCGTTGATTGGACGCGTCGTATCCACGGTTTTGAAGATTGGAATTGGCTTCACGATCGGTATTTGGATTTTCATCGCAGCCCTGAAATGACCTGCCTAATGGCGACTAACCGATGACAGCAGCCGAGAGCGCCGCACTGAGCGCCGAACCAGCACCGGGCGAGGGAAAGTACGTCTACTGCATCGTCCGCAACGACCGGTCGCGCGAGTTTGGCGAGATCGGCATCGGAAGCGGCGCGCGCGTGTATACCGTGAGCTACAAGGATCTCGCCGCCGTAGTGAGCGACACGCCGATCGTCATCTACGATCCCACGCGCGAGAACGTGCTCGCGCACGAGTTCGTCAACGAGACAGTCATGCGCGAGTTCACTCTCATTCCGATGTCGTTCGGCACAGTTTTCCGCTCGGAGAATGACGTGGTCGCGCTGCTCAAGTCGACCTACCAGGCATTCACGGACGTGCTCGACAAGATGCAGGACAAGATCGAGTTCGGACTTAAAATCCTGTGGGATCGCGACAAGGTCGTCGCGTCGATTGAGCGCGAGAACGACGAGATCCGCCGCCTGAAGGACGAGATCACCCGCAACGCCGCGTCGTCAACGTACTTCGCGCGCATGCAGCTGGGCCGACTCGTCGAGGCGGCGATGGAAGATGCCAGCAATCGCTACGTCGCCGACGTCCATGAACAGCTCAAGGATGTCTCGGTCGCGAGCCGCAGCAACAAGGTCATTGGCGATCGCATGATCCTGAACGCCGCCTTTCTGGTCGATCGCAAAGCCGAGAAGCAATTCGACGAGAGGGTGAAGCAGATCAGCCTCCAGTACGAGGACCTCCTCACGTTCAAATACACCGGCCCGTGGCCGCCGTACAACTTCGTGAACATCAAGCTCAAGCTGGAGAAAGCGACCTGACAAGGGTCTGATCATCATGGGACTCCTCACCAATATTCTTCTCGCGCCCTTCCTCGGCCCGCTGTGGGGGACGAAGTGGACGCTCGACAAAGTCGATCGCGTCGTGCGCGAGGAGCTGACGGACGACACTCCGATCAAGGAAGACCTGATGGCCCTACAGCTGCAGCTCGAAACGGGTGAGATCGATGACGGCGAGTACATCCGCCGCGAAGCCGAGATCATGCAGCGGCTGCGCGAAGTGCGCGAATGGCGCGAAAAGTTTGGCATGTCAACAAGCGGTGGTCCGGTTCGCGTCGCCGAGAGCGACGAAACGGAATAGCGTCATCGCCGGCGCGCCCCGATGATCGAGCGGCTTTGCTACGTCTATGGAGTAGTGCGCTCGTCGGTCGAGACCGCGACCGCGCCGAAGGGCATAGACGTAGGCGCCGTCAATCTCATTCCGAGCGGCGATTTTTCCGCGCTCGCAACATCGGTCAGCGCTGACGACTACTCGCCGGACAAGGTCGAAGCGCTAACGGCCGATGTCGATTGGGTGAGCGCCCGCGCGATGGCCCACGATCGCGTCCTCACCTGGGCGTCCGACAACGGCCCCGTGATTCCGTTCCCGATGTGGACGCTCTTCCGCGACGCCAAGGCAGTGAAGGCGATGCTCGCCAAGCGCGCGAAGGAGCTCGAGCGCACATTCGAACGCATCGCGGACGGCAAGGAGTTCATCGTTCGCGTCTACGTGCTGACTGCCGTTCTCAAGGGCCGGCTCGCAGAGCATAGTGCCGAGCTCACATCGCTCGAAGCGGATGCAGCCAAGGCATCGCCGGGGCAGAAATACCTTCTCGAGCGAAAGATCGAAAATCTTCGACGCGACGCGGGTCGCGATGTCGCCTCAAAAACGAGCGCGGAGATTTATGAATCGTTGCGAGCTCAGTCGATGGAAACCGCGCGCGAGCAACCGGTCAATTCCGGTGCGGCCCGTGAACAGGGAAGAGCGATTCTCAACGCGTCGTTCCTCGTCGCGCCGAGGAGAGTCGTCGAGTTTCAGCGCGTGCTCACTGAATTCGTCAACAAGTACGAGCCGTCGGGCTTCAAGTTCGATTTTACGGGGCCCTGGCCGCCGTATCATTTCGTCGGCGAGAGATCGGAGTGAGTCTCGACGACCTGCTCGGTGAGCCGCGCCTCGAGCTCTCCGAAGTACTCAGTCATATTCTGGACAAGGGCGTCGTCCTCAAAGGCGACGTCGTGCTCGCTGTTGCCGACATCGATCTCATTCGGCTCGATCTCGGTCTTCTGTTGTCCGCCGTGGAAACGGCAATGAGTCGCCCCCCGGCTCGCGCGCGCGGACCAGCCATTGCCATGCCCATGCCTGAAGCGGAGTCGATGGTGCGTTCCGGCTCTACGATGGAGAGTCAGGTCGTTCACGCGCTGGACGCTCCGCATGACGCCAAGGTCGCGCCTCTGGAGGCGGTTGCTGAAGGGTTGCCTCAGCGTCTTAATACGGACCCGGAGAAGGTCGAGAACGGGCTCGCGAAGCTCGTCTTGACGTTGATTGAGGTATTGCGTAAGGTCCTAGAGCACCAGGCAGTTCGGCGAATGGAGGGGGGACATCTGAGCGACGCGGAAATCGAGAAGCTTGGAATTGCGTTGCTCCGCCTCAACGACCGGATGCAGGAAATGAAGGGGATCTTCGGCTTGACCGATGACGATCTCCAGATCGACCTGGGCCCCCTAGGCAGGTTACGATAACCCGGCGCACGAGCCGAACGGAGAAGACTGCTTGGCAGACTTAGTATCGCCATCGCGCAGCTACACTCTCGTCGACATCCTCGACCGGGTGCTCGACAAGGGCCTCGTCGTTGTGGGCGACATCAAGATCAATCTCGCCAACGTCGAGCTTCTCACAATACAGGTCCGTCTGCTCATATGCTCGATCGACAAAGCGGAGCAGATCGGAATGGACTGGTGGCGGACCGATCCTCGCCTTAGCACCCAGGCTCGGACCGCCATCCCGCAGTCAACACAAACCGCCGCGGCAGCAAGACCACAGGAGTCACGACATGGCAGTTGAACGTTCCCCGAGCGGCAGCTCGCTTATCGATGTTCTCGATCGCGTACTCGACAAAGGCATCGTCATCGACGCGTGGGTTCGAGTCTCACTCGTCGGGATCGACCTCGTGACGGTCGAAGCGCGCATCGTCGTCGCATCGATCGAGACTTATCTCAAGTACTCGGAAGCAGTCGGACTCGCGCTGCCCGGATCACGTCCCCGTGAGCTGGCCGCCGGTGGAGCGGAGGAGCTCGACCGGATGCGGACGGAAAATGCAGATCTGAAGCGGCGACTTGAGCGACTTGAAGCGTGAGAGAGCCGAGGTGGCTACCAGACCGCAACTCAACCCGACGGTAGCCACCAGCCCGCAACTCAGCGGAGATCGCCTCGCCGAGTTGCTCTCCGCCATCTCCGAAGCACCGGATTTCGTCACCGCGGCGACTTTCATGCTCGCGCAGTTCGCCGACATCATCAGCGCGCGACGAGCGCTGGCCGTAACGCTCGACAGTCCGCCCCGATATTTCGTGACCACCGCGAGCGTCGGCTTCGACGCGGAGGTGCCGATGGTGTCGATTCCGGTCGACGACCTCTCGAATCCGATAACCGTGGCTGCTCTATCCCTGCACGCCGTGAGCTGTGAAGGAATAGGTCCGCTGCCCGAGCTCCCGTTTGGGGAGTGGATCGCGATTCCATTTCCCCAGCCACAATTCCGTGGAGCCCCGCGGCTCCTGACAGAGGCAGAGGTGGATCTGGTCCAGCTCCCTGACTGTCAGGTCAGACGACACCTTGTAGTCGATCGCCGTCGGAAGATCGGGCACGCACCCGGTGGCGTTGCCCTGCTCGAAGCATCCGTCGACGATGAAACTGTGGCCACGCTAATACATGCGGCCTCTCTCGCCGGGCCAGTGCTGTCGCGCCTCGCCGCCGTCGAGGAATTCCGGTTGTCCACGGGACGCCTCGACCAGCAGCGCGAGATGCTGACCACGATCATGAACTCGCTCCCCGATCCGATCGTGATCATCAACGCCGATCGCGACATCGTCGTGCAGAACAAGCGGGCGGAGCATCTGCTTTCTACCGGCGACAAGGATTCGGAAGGGAGACGGCGGGCCGTGGAGATCAACAACCTCCTCTTCACATCCCACCTCTCAAAGGCGGCGATGGACACCCAGGAGATCTCCGGATCGCGCGAGCTGAACCTCGTCGATCCGGACGAGGGCACCGATCTTTTGTTCGAGGTCCTCACGCACCCGCTCGGTCCGGCCGATGCCGGCCAAGCGGGCTCGATGGTCACTGTGCTTCGCGATGTAACTGACCTGCGTCGTGCCGCCAATGAGCTCGAGCGTCAGGTGCAGCGCGTGCGCCTCGCCGAAATCGATGCCAAGCGTGAGCGCGACCGACTCAACCTGATTCTCGAGAACGTCGCCGACCCGATCCTCGTCACCGACGACCGGTCCAACATCATCCTCATGAACAAGGAGGCCGAGCAGCTGTTCGAGGCGGATGACAGCGAGAGCTGGGAACGGTCGGCGATGGTCCAGGCCAACGATACCAAGTTCACGACGTTCATCTCCGACTTCACGATCAGTCCGTCGCTGGCGCGCCGGGAGCAGATGAAGCTCCACATTCCGGATACCGGGGTGGAACTGCCGGTGGAGGTCGTCTCCGGAAAAATCCTGAATCGACGCGGCGAGCCACTGGCGATCGTGTCAGTGCTCCACGACCTGACCGAGCAAGCCGAGAACGAGCGTCTCTACGAGGAGCTCAAGACGTTCTCCAGCCAGCTGGAGGAGCGCATTCAGGCGGCGACCGCCGACCTCGCCGAGCAGAACACGCGACTCCAGTGGCAGTCGCGCGAGCTGGAAAAGGCGAACAGACTCAAGTCGGAATTCCTGGCCAGCATGTCGCACGAGCTGAGAACCCCGATCAACGCGCTCATCGGTTACGCATCGCTGATGCTGGACCGCATATATGGCGACTTGACGCCCCGTCAGGAGGAAGGCCTCAACCGCATTCAGGGCGCGGCGCAGCACCTGCTCGCGCTGATCAACGACATTCTGGACCTCGCCAAGATCGAAGCCGGTCGCATGCCTCTCCACCTCGACGACGTCACTCTCGGCGACATCATGACCGAGATTTCGCAGCAGATCGAACCGCTGGTCAAGAAAAAGCAGCTGACGTTCAGCGTCGAGATGCCGTCGAAAGATCTGTCGCTGCACACGGATCGCACGAAGGTGAAGCAGATCCTGCTCAACCTGCTGTCCAACGCCGTGAAATTCACCCACCACGGTGGTATCTGGGTCACAGTGTCGAGAGACGAAGATGATTTGCGATTCGATGTGCGGGATACCGGAATCGGAATTCGCGAGGCGGATCTCGAGTCGATCTGGGAAGATTTCCGGCAGGTAGACCAATCGCGGACGCGCGAATTCGGCGGCACCGGTTTGGGCCTCAGCATCACGCGCAAGCTCGTAGACGCGCTCGGCGGCCACGTTTTTGCCGCGAGCACCTACGGCAGGGGATCGACCTTTACGGTGGTGCTGCCGATTCGGAGCGTCGTTCGCCCGGCGAACCTCTCGGGGCGTTTGCTTTTTTCGTCCTCTCCGACCGCATGTTCGATACACATACACGCACCATCGTCGTCGTCGGCGCCCAGTGGGGAGACGAAGGCAAGGGCAAGCTGGTGGACGTCCTCGCCGAGCGCGCCGACTGGGTCGTTCGCTACCAGGGAGGAGCCAACGCCGGCCACACGGTACAGATCGGCGAGAAGTCGTTCGTCCTCCATCAGATCCCGAGCGGAATTCTTCATCCCGGCGTCAGGTGCGCGATCGGTAACGGTGTCGTGCTCGACGTCGAGACACTGTTCGCGGAGATCGACGAACTGGTGTCCGACGGCGTCGACGTCGAAGGCCGCCTTTACGTGAGCGACCGCGCTCATCTCGTGCTGCCTTATCACAAGCTCGTGGACAGCCAGAGCTCCGCCAGCAAGGAGATCGGCACGACGGGCCGGGGAATCGGTCCCGCCTACGAGGACAAGTTCGGCCGCCGCGGCATACGCGTGCTCGACCTGAGAAATCCGGAGCGCCTGAGGAAGCTCGTGGAGCGTGGTGTCGCGCACGCGAACATCCAGCTCGCGATCTCAGGAAGCAAGCGAGCTGACGTCGATTACACACTCGGAGTTCTCGAGCGTTTCGCCCAGCGACTCCTGCCGCTTGCCGAAGACGTCGGGCTCAAGATCCACCGCGCGATCGTTGGCGATGCAGCAGTGCTGCTCGAAGGCGCGCAGGGATCGCTGCTCGACATCGATCACGGTACTTATCCGTACGTCACCTCGAGCAGCACCACGTCGGGCGGAGCAGCAACCGGAGTGGGGATTGCGCCGGGCGAGCTCGATTCCGTGATCGGAGTCGTGAAGGCCTACACCACGCGCGTCGGCAACGGGCCACTGCCCACGGAGTTTGACGAACCCCTTGCATCCAGAATTCGCGACCTGGGCAACGAATTCGGAGCGACGACCGGTCGACCGCGCCGCTGCGGCTGGTTCGATGGTGTAGTCGTTCGGTACGCGGCGCGGATCAACGGACTCACGGACCTGGCCGTCACCAAGCTCGACGTCCTCGACACGCTCGACCGAATCGGGCTTTGCACCGGGTACGAGGCCGACGGTGACGTCTACGAGGAATTCCCCAGCGATCTCGACCTGCTCGACCGGGCGGTACCGCGTTACGAGTGGTTCGAGGGTTGGAAGACAACGACAGCGGCCGCCCGGAGCCTCACGGATCTGCCGACGGAAGCGCGTCGATACCTCGATCGCATCCAGTCGCTCGTCGAGACACAGATCACCTACGTGAGCGTCGGCACCCGACGGGATCAAATCATCGGCGTCGAAGGCGCCGTTCCCGCGGGCTCTATCGGCGTCGTCTGACGTCGCCCGATCCACTGGCTGAATGGCGAACGACGCGGACCTCGTGATCGTCGGCGGGGGGCCGTGCGGGCTCGCTGCCGCCGTGTCGGCGCAGCGGGCTGGACTGCGCGCGGTCGTGATCGAGAGCGGCGTCGTCGTCAGCACGATCGCGTCGTACCCGACTTACGTCAGGTTCTTCTCGACCGCTGAGAAACTGTCGATCGGCGGCCTGCCGTTCGTCATCGCGACGGAGAAGCCGACGCGTCGGGACGCCCTCGCGTACTATCGAACAGTCGTCACGTATTTCGGTATTCCGCTACGACAGCGAGAGCGTGTCACGGCGATCCAGGGACAGTCGGGTGATTTCACAGTCGTCTCCCAAACCGCGGCCGGCGACGAGAAGAAAACCCGTGCCGGTGCCGTTGTCGTCGCCACCGGTTATTTCGGGTCACCCAACCGACTCGGTGTTCCGGGTGAAGAGCTTCCCCACGTGACCCATGTCTACCGCGAAGGACACGACGCGTTTCTTCAGGACGTTGTTGTCGTCGGCGGTGGTAACTCAGCGGCCGAAGCTTCACTGGATCTGTGGCGATCGGGTGCGAGGGTGACACTCGTCCATTTCGGACCGACGTTCGACAAGAAGATCAAGCCGTGGGTGCTTCCCGATTTCACCAATCGCGAGAAGGAAGGCTTGATCGCCACGAAGTGGAATAGTCGCGTGGCGTCGATCGGAGCGAGCGAGCTTGTGCTTGCGACAGCGCTCGGCGAGGAGCGATTAAGAGCGGATCGTGTTTACGTCATGACGGGCTTCGCGCCGAGCCTCGAGCTATTGCGCGATACGGGCGTCCCGATCGACGCTGCGACAGGAATTCCACAGCACGACTCGAAGACGCTCGAGACATCGATACCAGGCTTGTTCATAGCTGGCGTAGTGGTCGCTGGCTACGACGCGAACAAGGTATTCATCGAGAACGGGCGCTACCATGGCGACCGGATCGTCGCGCGGCTGATGGGGCAGCGAGCGCCGGCTGAGCCGAAGCTGAGCGCGGAACTAGATGCATAGATTGGCGGGGGCAAAGGGGAAGAACTGCAACTGAAGACTACCTGCTGGGGGCTTTGGGCGGACCGGCTGGCGGCTGCGAGCGACTGCGGGCTGATTGCGAACTAGCGCTGTCGTTCACCATTCGGAGTTAGTCACGCAGTCCGCAGTTTGTTTCCCAATCCGCAGTTTGTTTCCCAATCCGCAGTTAGTCAGCAGTCCGCAATGCCGTTGGTCCGCAGTCCGTAGTTAAGCCCGAAGCCCCGAGCCGCTCGGCTGAAAGCCCCTAGCCGGTTCTCGTAAGTTGCAGTTCCTTCCCGCCTCCGCCGTCTCGACTAACTATTTTTCCCGGCATGCCCAACCACCCGGATGTAATGGAGAAGCTCGTGTCGCTCGCCAAGAGGCGGGGCTTCATCTTTCAATCTTCGGAGATCTACGGCGGCACCGGCTCGGTGTGGGACTATGGGCCGCTCGGCGTCGAGCTCAAGAAGAATCTGAAGGATCGCTGGTGGCACGCGATGGTCCGCGCGAGAGACGACATCGAAGGTCTCGACGCCGCGATTCTCATGCATCCGCGCGTTTGGGAAGCGAGCGGACACGTCAGCGGATTCGTCGACCCATTGGTCGACTGCCGGAACTGCAAGAAACGGTTTCGCGCGGATGATCCGCGCATAAAAGGCACCCCTGGAAAGCCGGACGCTCAGTGTCCCGCCTGTGGCATGAAGGGAACGCTCAGCGAAGCGCGGCAATTCAATCTGATGTTCAAGACTTTCATGGGTCCGGTCGAGGACTCGGCGTCGGTAGTTTATCTGCGCCCGGAAACTGCGCAGGGCATCTACGTGAACTTTCTCAACGTCCAGCAATCGACGCGGCAGAAGGTGCCGTTCGGAATCGCGCAGATAGGAAAAGCGTTTCGCAACGAGATCACGCCCGGCAACTTCATTTTTCGGACGCGCGAGTTCGAGCAGATGGAAATGCAGTTCTTCGTCGAGCCCGGCACGGACATGAAGTGGTTCGAGTACTGGAAAGAGCAGCGCATGCAATGGCACCGCGGCCTGGGTCTCGCCGAAGACAGGCTGCAGTTCCACGAGCACACGAAGGAAGAGCTCGCGCACTACGCGCGCGCCGCGTTCGACGTGCAGTTCGATTTTGGCGGAACGCTCGGCTTTCAGGAAATCGAGGGCGTGCACAACCGCGGCGACTTCGACCTTTCGCAGCACCAGCAGTTCTCGGGCAAGAAGCTCGAGTACTTCGACCAGCCCAACAACCGCCGCTACCTTCCCTACGTCGTCGAGACGTCGGTTGGCGCCGATAGAACCGCTCTCGCGGTGTTGGTCAACGGGTATCGCGAGGAAGCGGTGGAAGGCGAGACCGAGGGCAGAACTGTGCTGCGCCTCGATCATTCGATCGCGCCGATCAAGGCTGGAGTTTTTCCGCTGGTCAAGAAGGACGGAATGCCGGAGATGGCGCATCGCATCGCCGACGAGCTTAGAGGGATATTCCCGGTGTTTTACGACGACAGCGGTGCCATCGGTCGCCGCTACCGCCGACAGGACGAGATTGGTACCCCGTTCGGAATTACCGTCGACGGCGAATCGATCACGAATGGTACGGTGACGGTGCGCGACCGTGACACGCTCAAGCAGGAGCGCGTCGATGCGGGCCAGCTCAAGGACTTTCTCGCGCGCAAGCTCGCGACGTGAGCACGCTCGACCTTCAGAGCCTGCGAGCTGAAGGCCAGGCGTTCATGGAAGCGATCTCGCGCGAGAGCTACCTCGCTTACGCCGGTCTCAAGAAGACGGCGGAGCTGCAGCCGATCTACGAGAAGTACTCCCGCGCGCTCGGCGAGGAAGCGCTCGAGCTGACCCTCGATGCTTTTCATTCGGCGGCGGATGATACCGACGAAAAGAGATCGGCGCGGTCGCTGCTCGAGTGGGAGATCGAAACGCAGGCAGCGAAGCCGTTGGCCGCGCTCGACGAGCGCGAGATCGCGTGGGAGAATTCCGCTGTCATTCGCTCTCCGGACGGGCGTGTGATCCAGTACCAGGCGGCGCCAATCGAAATCGCGAACACCCGCGATCGCGCGCTCCGACTCTCGCTCGACCAGGCGAGAGCAAACCTGGTGAAGGAAGAGCACGCGCCAATGCGCCTGGAGAGATTGCAGCGCGAGAAAGAATACATCGAGTCGCTGGACATCGCCGGCGACTACAACTCCTCGTTCGAGGCGGTAACCGGCATTTCGCTCGAGACCCTCGCGGCGAGCTGCGAGAAGTTTCTGCGCGATACGAAATCCATGTGGGACGACACGCTGCCAGCCGTGTTGCGGAAATCGCTGGGAATCAAGCCGTCCGAGGCAAAGCGAGCAGACGCTCTCGTGCTGTTCAGGGCGTCGGAGTACGACGACGCCTTTCCCGGGAACGAAATGGAGGCGGTGATGCGACGCCAGGTGTCGGAGATGGGCGTCGATCCAAGCGCGAAGGGACGCATCATCTTCGACGTCGGCGACCGTGAGGGAAAGCGCTCGCGGGCGTTTTGCTCGCCAATCCGCGTGCCGGAGGAAGTGTACCTCGTGTTGAGACCGCACGGCGGCCAGAGCGACTACAACACCTTCCTGCACGAGCTCGGACACGCCCTTCATTTCGGCTATGCGAGCGCCGACCTCGAATTCGAGTTCAGATGGCTCGGAGACAACTCCGTGACGGAATCGTACGCGATGTTGTTCGACCACCGCATGCAGGATCGGGGCTGGCTGCTACGTTACACCAGGCTTGGCGCCAATCGTGTCGAGAAGTTTCTCCGCACCGCCGGGCTTGAGGAGCTGCACTTTCTGCGGCGCTATTGTGCGAAGCTACTCTACGAGCGGGCGTTATACAGCGGCGAAATGAGATGGTCGGAGCTGCCCGATCTTTACGTATCGTTTCTGACGAATGCCACCGGGTTCGAGTACGATGGCGCCGACGCATTCGTCGACGTCGACCCCCGCTATTACTCGGCGCGATATCTGCGCGCCTGGCAGCTTCAATCCATCCTCAATGAGAAGCTGACCGGCCGCTTCGATGTCGACTGGTTTCGGAATCCGAGCGCGGGACCGTGGATCGCGCGCGAGCTGTTCGCGCAGGGTCAACGCGAAAGCGCGGAAGAGATTGCCGCTCGTGCCGGCGCTCGCGGGCTCTCGTTCGAGCCGCTAATACGAAAGATCGAGTCGCTGCTTGGCTGACTGGGACCCGGAGGGGAAGGGGGAGGAAGAGCGGGAGCGCGCGGAGACTGTGGCGCGACTTCAGGCGATCATTCGATTCGACACGACCAATCCTCCAGGTAACGAGCTGCCCCTCGCGCGTTATCTGGAGAAGGCGCTACGTGATGAGGGGATCGAGACAACGCTTCTGGAGCTCCCAAAGAATCGCGCGCAGTTGATTGGTCGCATTCGCGGCAACGGCGCAGGGCGACCGGTGATTCTACTCGCCCACATGGATGTCGTTAGCGTCGAACGGGCAAGCTGGAGCCACGATCCATTCGCCGGCGAGATAAGCGACGGCTACCTCTATGGCCGCGGCGCGATTGACGACAAAGGAATGCTGGCCGCGAATCTAATGACGATGCTCCTTCTTAAGCGGATGCTCGATCTCTCCCGAGCGACGCTGTCGAGAGACATCGTATTCATCGCGACATCCGATGAAGAGGCCGGCGGGGAGTGGGGAATAAGCTGGATTGCCGCGCACCACCCTGAGATACTGAACGCCGAGTTCGCGGTCAACGAGGGTGGGCGAACGCGAATCATCGGCGAAGGGCTCACATATCTGGCGGTGCAGAGCGCGGAAAAGGTGTCGCACGTCGTGACGGTCTCAGCACGTGGAAGTGCCGGCCACGCGGCGATTCCGCTCCCGGACAACGCGATCTTTCGACTTAGCCGCGCGCTCGACCGGTTGTCGGCGTACGCGGAACCGGTAGTGCTGACCGAGATCACACGTCTCTTTTTCGCGCGACTGGCCGAGGTCTGGCCGAACGAGCAGGAGAAGAAAGCGATGCTCGATCTCGTCGATGGGGAAGGAGCGCGCGCCGAATCCGGCGCCGGCGTGATTTCCGCGATTCCCGTTTTCAACGCCGTGTTGCGCAACGGCATTTCGCCGACTGTGATCGAGGGAGGGAAGCAGTTCAACGTCATCCCCGATTCCGCGGGCGCGGTGCTCAACGTGCGCACCCTTCCCGGTCAATCGATCGACGATGTCGTGAAGCGAATGCGAGCGGTCATCGCGGAGCCAGGTGTGACAGTGGAAATCACCCAGCGCGGGGAGGAGTCGCCGGCGTCGGAGCCCAACTCGGCGATGTTCGAAGCCATTGCTGATGCGGCCCATGAGCTCGATTCCAGGATCGCCGTCGTGCCCTATCTGAGTACTGGCATGACTGACAGCGCGCGGCTGCGACGTCTCGGCGTGCAGGCTTACGGCGTTCTTCCGTTTCCCATGACCGAAGCGGACGAGAAGCGCATGCACGGACATGATGAGCGCATCCCGATCGACTCGCTGCACTTCGGAACGCGGCTCATTTTTTCCGCGATCGTCCGAGTCGCGCGCTAGGTCATTGCCCCGCAGATCCGGAAAAGGCGGCGACTATCGGCCCTGCAGCTCGTCGGCGATCCGCGAGCCATCGTACATCTTGCGCAGCGCCTCAGTAATCCCACGCGAGTGCACGCTGACCGTGCGGCCCACGGCCGTCGAGAAGATGAACCGGTTCGACACGCCCTCGATGTTCGAATCGAAAACCAGGCCTACAACCTCGGCGTTCTTGTTGATCACGGGACTGCCTGAATTTCCGCCGATTATGTCGTTGGTCGACACGAAATTGTACGGTGTCGTCAAGTCGAGGTTCGCCCTTCGATCTACCCAGCGCTTCGAGAGCTTGAACGGATCCTTGTCGTCGAACGCGGTCGATCTCTCGTACAGGCCGTAGAACGTGGTTTTGTACGGGGCGATGGTGCCGTTGCTCGGAAACGACTTCACAACACCATCGCTGATGCGGAGGGTAAAGGTCGCGTCGGGCGGAAGCGCCGTCCCGTACGCGGCGAACAACGCCTGTCCGATCTTCTCGCTGTTGGTGGCGATGATGGCGTTGAGGGCGTTCGCTCTCGTCAGCAGTGTACGGTTAAGCGGATCGATCGCGCGCGCGAGCGCGATCATTGGATCCGTCGATGCGGCAATTGCCGCCGCACCACCCTGGAGCAGCGATTGACGAACGCTCTGGTCGCCAATCCGCGTGCCGCGAACGAGCTCCGCCGAGCGTGCCTCGGGGGTGCGCCCGGCCAGTGCAACGCGAAGAAATGGGTCGTTCGCCGGCAGCTCGCTTTGCGCGGCGCGGAGCTGCGCGGCGATCACGAGCCGCTCGTACGCCGTATCGATCGGGACCGGCGCCAGCAGCGAGTTTCTGATATTGGTGAGACCAGCGCCACGGTACTGGGGCAGTCGCGCCGAATCCGGCTTGCCGCTCTCAGAAGCGACGCGCACGAGCCCGGCGGCGAGCTGGAGCAAATTTGACCCGCCACCAAATCCGTAATACCTGAGTTGCGGATTGAACGTCGCCAGCTCCCGCTGTGCTGCCGCAATCGCGTCCCAGGTTCCACCGTACTGAGCCTGAAGCGTTGGATTTGCCGCGACGCGCGCTCGGAACTCGCGCTCGAACGCCGCCTTCTTTGCCATGCTCACAGTGTCGACCAATCCGGCGCGGTAGCCCGTAACTGCCTTCTGAGAATTCGCGTACCCAAAGACGTCATTCTGATATCGACGCGCCGCCGACGTGTCTGTCCGCGCCAGCTCCGCGTAGGTCGCGAGCATCCGCTGATATGCCCCCAACGTTGCGGGGTAGCCGACATCGCGCAGGAATTGCATTTGCGCGATCGTGTTGAGCCGGCCCGTCGATCCAGGATTGCCGACGACGAACACGAGCTCGTTCTCCGTCGCGCCAGCCGGACTCCATTTCAGATAATCCGGCGGATTATAGGGTTGTCCATTCTCGTAAACGCGGAGCAGCGTCAGATCCAGATCGTAGCGCGGGTACGTGAAGTTGTCGGGATCGCCGCCGAAGAAAGCGATGTCTCCCTCGGGCGCCATCACCAATCGGATGTCGTTGAAGCGACGATAGCGATAGACGGAGTAGATCCCTCCCTGGTACAGCGACACTACCTGACAATTGAGCTGCGTCTGCTGTTTGCACTCATCCTGTATCTGGTTGATGATCGTCGTGCGCTGTGCCGTCTGCTCAGCCGGAGTCTTTCCTGTTATTGCCGTGCGCACGCGGTCGGTCACGTTCTGGATCGACTGAAGCTGGTCGACGTAAAGCCCAGCGCATTTCTTTTCGTCGGCAAGGGTGCGCGCCGCGAATCCAGTCTGGATGTAGTTGGAATCCGGAGGCGACGAGGCCGCGGTGCATTCGCGTCCACAGTGATGATTGGTCATCACCAGTCCATGCGATGACACGAAGGACGCCGAACAGTTTGGAAGGCGAACCGACGCGAGTCGAACATGGTCGAGCCACTTCTGATCGGGCGCAAAGCCGTAGGTCCGGCGCCAGTAGTCGAGTGGAGGCGCGTCGAACGTCCACATCGTGCCGAACTCGGGCCGGTATGTCGCCGGCGGCAACTGCGCGGTGGTGCTTTGGGCCGCAGCCTTGGCGGATGGGGCGAGTGCGCAAGCGAGTAACAGCGCGCGTAGCACGGATCTACTCGTCAGCATTTTCGTTTGTCCTGTTAGTGGGTTTTCGCAGTCGCTAGTTGCAAGATGCCTACCTCAGGCGCGCCTCGTCTGAAACTCACAAGCAGGGCCAACGCATGTGGCTCGCATTTGCCACCGTTCGCCGTTCCTTGGAGTTATGACACGCCGAGTCTAGATTCCCCGGACCACGCCCAACCAATCACCCGGCACCAATGTCACAGCGCGAACGCACGCTTCAGGAAACAACCACCAGCCTCGCCCCCTCGGAAGTCCTGAAGGCTGCAAAGGATTTTTTTGCCCGCCAGACCGGGGTCTACGCCGCGTTTCCGGAACAGGAATCGAAGACCCATGTGTCGCTGCGAGGTCAGGGCGGAGAGGAGGTTGTGATCGCGGCGCTGAGCGATCCTTCGGGGACAAAAGTCACCGGATCGACGTACCTGTTCGACCAGCAGGTTGCGCGCTTCTTATCCTCCCTGTCGCCGATGCCGCTCGCCGTCGCCACCGAAAGCGGCAAATGAGCGAGTCTGCCCCGATTCCTTTCGTTAGTGTCCTCCGTACCCGGGGCGAGCCCGCAAAGTTGGGCTCACAGTCGGGACCGGTCCTCCACCTGAGGGCCCAGGTCCTGGAGGCATGGGACGCGATCCGAATCGACGCGGACCCTTCGGCGACCGTGAGAGATCTCAAGCACCTCGCCTTGAAAGAGCTCTATCCGGATGTCCGCCATGAGGACGAGTACGTGGTAAAGCTCAATGGATTCGAGATTCTGGACGAGGACGCTCCGATCGCCGCCACCGCCGCTACCAACGGATCCACCTTCCTGATAACCGACCGCCGCCGGCGACCGGTAGAGTAGACGCCCCGCGCCATGCGGGCCGCCTTCATCTCGCACAGCGATTGTGGACGACACGACACCGGATGGGGACATCCGGAGCACGTGGGACGCTTGCGAGCAATCACTAGAGCGCTACGGGATGATCCGGAGCTCTTTCACAGCGTTGAACAGCTCGAAGGCAGGCACGCGACGATCGAGGAGTTGGAGCTCGCGCACGATCCGGCTTACATCCGATCCGTGCGGGACATGGCCGAGGGCGGGGGTGGCCGCTTCGATGCGGACACGGTGGCAAGCAGCGGTTCCTGGGACGCCGCCACCGCCGGTGCCGGCTGCGTTCTCTCGGCGGTCGATCTCTCTGTCGGTGGCGTCCATCAGCGCAGCTTCTCGGCCGTCCGTCCGCCTGGTCACCACGCGGTCTACGATCGGGCAATGGGTTTCTGCCTTTTCGGAAACGTCGCGCTCGCGGCGCACTACGCGCGGCAAAAGCATGGGTTGCAGCGGATCCTTATTGTCGACTGGGATGTGCACCATGGCAATGGGACTCAAGCTCTGGTCGAGAAGGAGTCTGACATCCATTTCGTCTCGATGCACCAATGGCCCTGGTATCCCGGAACCGGAGCGGCCGACGATCACGGTCCTCATAGGAGCGTCTGGAACATCCCGATGGCGGCGGGCTTATCACGCTCAGAGTACGTGCAGGCGTTCGAGCGGGGAATAGACGCGGCGACGGCTGGCTTCGTTCCAGAGATCATTCTGATTTCTGCCGGCTTCGACTCCCTCGCCGGCGATCCGTTGGGAGGCTTCACGCTCGAGCTTGACGATTTCGAGGCGCTGACTCGTTCGATCGTCGCGCGCGCCGACGCTTGGTGCGGCGGTCGAATCGTGAGTGCTCTCGAGGGCGGCTACGCACCCGACAGGCTGGCCCAGGCTGCCATCCGTCACCTGGGCGCGCTCGCTAGCTAGGTACTAACTTGCAGGCTCATGAGCGCTGCACTGAAACCGCTTCAGTACGTCCGGCCCTCAGCCGAGCCGCGCGTCTGGAGCTGCTACAATGATCCGAACGGGCGGATGCGACTCGATCTGTCCCCGGACGAGATCGCTCGCACTCTTGCCACGGGCGAGGGAATGTTGTGGGTGGACATCGATACCCGGGACTCGGACAAGGTCTCGATGCTCCTGGACATCTTCCACTTTCACCCGCTGGCCGTCGAAGAGGCCGTCAACCCACAATCGCGGGTGAAGCTCGAGGAATTCGACCAGTACGTGCTGCTGATCGTGCGCACCGTCGCCTTTTGCGAAACCACCGCTGATCCCTACGACCTGGATACTGTCAACATCAGCTTCTTTCTCGGCAAGAATTACCTGGTGACGGTTCACGGTGCAGATACGAACCCGGTCGAATCGACCCGGGAGCTGCTCAAGAGAAAACCGGAGCTGGCCACTCACGGGCCGGCGAAGCTGATGCACGCGATCGTCGACCAGGCTGTTGACGCGTACTTCCCCATCATCGACAGGCTCGACGAATTCATGGACAGCCTGGAGGAGAAGATATTCGCTCAGTTCGACCAGAACGCCCTGCGAGAAGTCTTCGCTGTGAAGAGGCTCGTTCTCACGCTGCGGCGGCACCTCGCCCCCGAGCGCGACGCCTTGAGCGTCCTCACTAATCGTCCGAGCACCCTCCTTACGACGGACACCCAGATCTACTTCCGGGACATCTATGACCATGTCCTCCGGATCTACGACTCCCTGGAGACCTTTCGCGACCTTCTGAGCAGTACCCTCGACAGCTATCTAACTCAGGTGTCCAATCGTCTAGGTATGGCGACCAAGGCACTCAGCGTGGTCGCGACCGTCACGCTTCCGTTCGTCGTGGTGAGCGGAATGTGGGGCATGAACTTCGAGCGTATACCGCTTCACACTCATCCGCACGGTTTCATGATTCTGGTGCTCGCGCAGCTCGCGCTCGGTCTGACAATCCTCGCTGGTCTCAAATGGCGCAAGCTGCTGTAGCTTCCCTTCGCTTGTACGGGGTCGCGGCCGTCGAGTCCGGGCAAACGACCTCGCTCGCTCAGGCGACATCGCTCGTCCACTATCGTGCGCTTGCCGCGATCGTCGAGCCGGCGGCTTACGCCGCCGCCACCCTCGGTGACGATGAAATGGCGAACTACCTGCGCGTGCTCGAGGAGGCGTACTCACACGCCACGGTTCTCCCGGCTCCGCCAGGAACTGTCTTTCAATCGCAATCAACGCTCAACCGCTGGCTCGAGCTCCATTACTTCACGCTGACGGAGGCGCTGTCGATCGTTGAGGGTCACGCCGCCGCCCGCGTCAGCATCACGACGCAGAACAAGCAGGAAGAAGACGCGGAAAAGAGTCTCGCTGCGCTCGCCGCGGAGAGTCTCCGGCTGCTGAGAAGTCAGGCCGCCGCGACGGTCACCCTGCCCAGAGCGGACGGTGACGATGAAGACGGAGTCGTCGCGCGCGCATCCTTTCTCGTCGACACCCAGCGTTGGCAAAGCTTCAAGGACACGGTCTCCAAGGAAGCGCAACGTCAAAGCGCTCTCGATTTCAGCGTCACTGGGCCGTGGCCGCCGTACGACTTCGTGCGCATGCAGTTCGGAGGCTGAGGAATGTTCTGCACCGATTGTGGGAGCTGGAACCGCGGCGAGGCCGCGCGCTGTGTGCGCTGCGGGATTCGTATGCCCGAGAGCTCGGACCGGCGGCAGTCGCCGCCCGATCCGTCGGTCACCGCCTTGCGTCAGGTGACCGGCGGCCGCTACACCATCATGCACCGCGTCGGCGAAGGCGGAATGGCGAGCGTCTACTATGCGCTCAACGTCGCGCTCGACTCGCCGGTGGTCATAAAGGTCCTTCACCCGCATCTGGCTCGCGAGAATGAGATGCGCGAGCGCTTCAAGCGCGAAGCTGAATCAGCCGCCCAGCTGATGCATCCGCACATCTGCAAGATCATCGACTTCGGGATGGTCGACGATCACGTCTTTCTGGTAATGCCCTACATGGCGCGCGGCACGCTGAGTGACCGGATCGGCGGGCACCGCTCGCTATCGCCCGAGACGACTGCCGCCGTCGCCGCGCAGGTCGCGACAGGCCTCGACTACGCGCACCGCCGCGGACTCGTGCATCGCGACATCAAGCCCGACAACATCCTCTTCGATGAGGACGAGAACGCGCTCGTCACCGATTTCGGAATCGCAACCGGCCATTTCCGGAGCCGCATGACCGGAAGCGGCAACGTCATGGGTACTCCGCACTACATGTCGCCCGAGCAGGCGCGCGGCAAACTGCTCGATGGCCGCAGCGACATCTACGGCCTCGGCGTCGTCATGTACGAGACGCTGCTCGGCTTTCCGCCCTTCGACGGTGCCGACAGTTATTCGATCAGCTACAAGCATGTCACCGAAACGGCGGTCTCGCCCGACGTCGTCGACTCCAGAATTCCTCAGCAGCTGGCCGCGATCGTGATGCGCTGTCTCGAGAAGAATCCGTCCCACCGTTTCGAGCGGGGTAACGATCTCGCCGACGCGCTCATCAACTTTCTTTCGACGGCGTCATCGCACAACGAATTCCGCATGGCGCGCACCGCGCGTCCGGCGCCCATCGTGCCAGTGACGACGGCTGGATGAGGCTTCGCACGCTTTTAGAGCTTGACCCGGATTTCCAGTAATGAAGCTTCGCACGCTCCTAGAGCTTGACCCGGATTTCGGCTGATGAAGCTCTCGCACCAGACAATCGAGCTCAACCCGACGCACCCGTTCGTCATCGCGCGCGGTGGCTACGCGCACCATCGCAACGTGATCGTGAGGCTCACGGACGACGATGGTCTCGAAGGCTTCGGCGAAGCGGCGCCAAATCGATATTACGGCGAATCGGTCTCCAGCGTGATCGCCGCGCTCGGACAATTCAAGCCGATCCTCGAGCGCGCCGACGCTTTCTCACTCGAGTCGATCGAAGCGCATCTGAATCGTGTGCTGCGCGGCAACACCTCCGCCAAAAGTGCGATAAGCTCGGCCCTTCACGACATTGTTGGAAAGCGTCTCGGGCTTCCAGTCTACAGGTTATGGGGACTCGACGCTTCGGCAGCGCCGCAATCGAGCTTCACGATCGCGATCGCCGAAAGTGACGAGCTGGAGCGCCGTGTTGCGGAGGCGCGCGAGTATCCGATTCTCAAGATCAAGCTCGGAACCGATCGCGACATGGAGATCGTGCGGATAATCCGGAACGCCGCGCCCGAGAAGCGGCTGCGCGTTGATGCAAACGCCGCGTGGACCGCCAAGCACGCTGTCCGCATGAGCGAATTCCTCGTCGACCAGGGCGTAGAGATGCTCGAGCAACCCGTTGCCGCAAACGACATCGACGGTCTGCGCTTCGTCCGCAATCGCTCCAGGCTGCCCGTTTTCGCTGACGAATCGTGCCTCGTCGCGAGCGACATTGCGAAACTCGCGGGAGCCGTCGATGGCATTAACATCAAGCTCGCAAAGTGTGGCAGCCTCCGTGAAGCGCTGCGGATGGTGCACACGGCTCGCTCGCTCGACATGCAGGTGATGGCGGGCTGCATGATCGAAAGCTCGCTGGGAATCTCGGCAATCGCGCAAATTTCCCCGCTGCTGGATTTCGCCGATTTCGATGGCGCCGCGCTGCTCTCGACCGATCCGTTCCGTGGCGTCTCCATCACTGGTGGCGCCGTCCGTCTGAGCGAGTCACCTGGGCTCGGCGCGACTCCCGCGCCGAGCGTGGATCTGTCAGCGTCGTTCCAAAGTGCGTGAGAAGTCCCCGCGGTTCGTCGAGGTCGCGCTGCCGCTGCCGCTCTTCCAGAACTTCACCTACGCCGTAGAAGATGGACTCGCGAATCCTGTAGTCGTCGGCTCACGGGTGGTTGTCCCGCTCAGGAACGGCAAGGAAGTCGGAATCTGCGTCGGCGAGGGCGACGCGAGCCCGCTCAAGCGAAAGCCCAAGGCAGTTCTGGAATCCCCCGACGCTGAGCCGGCGATAAGCGCTTCGCTGCTCGAGCTGTGTCGATGGATGGCGGACTATTACATCGTTCCGCTCGGGGTGGTGCTTCGAACGGTACTGCCCGCCGCGCTCACGGGAGCCGAGGATCCGCATCCGACGCGCAAGACGCGGCGCGTCATCAGACTGAGCGCTGACATGCCTTCGCTGCTCGAGCGCGACAAGATGTTCGCGCGCGCCAAACAGCAACGAACAGTGTTCGAGCTCATCGAGTCGCTGGGAGGAAGAACAACGGCCGAGCACCTGACTGCGCAGCTGGAATTTTCGCCATCGGTGCTCAAGTCGCTGGAGAAGCGCGGATTCGTCGTCGTCGAAGACGAAGAGGTCGAGCGCGACCCATTTTCCTCTCGCGGCGGGATTTCCGCGACGCGGCTCCAGCCCACGCCGGCACAACAGGCGGCGATCGATGCGATGGCGCGCGCACAAAAAGGCGACGTCTTCCTCCTTCACGGGATAACGGGTAGTGGAAAGACGCTGGTCTACATCGAGCTGCTGCGCCGGATCGTGGATGAACGGGGCCAGACCGCGATCGTGCTCGTTCCCGAAATCGCGCTCACACCACAAACAGTGGACCGGTTCCGCGCCGCGTTCGGCGACCGGATCGCCGTTCTGCACTCCGCGCTGAGCGAGGGCGAGCGGTACGACGCGTGGCTCGCCCTCAAGCGCGGTGAGAAACGGATCGTGGTCGGAGCGCGGTCCGCCGTGTTCGCCCCGCTCAAGAATCTTGGCGCGATCATCGTCGACGAGGAGCACGAGTCGAGCTACAAGCAAGGGGAGACGCCGCGCTACCACGCGCGCGAAGTCGCGATCGTGCGCGCGAAAAACGAGGGCGCGATCACGGTGCTCGGCAGCGCGACACCGTCGCTGGAGAGCTGGGCCAACGCGGAGTCGGGGAAGTACAAGCTGCTCTTGCTTCCGGATCGTGTCGGCGGCGGAAAACTGCCCAGTGTCGAAGTGATCGACCTGCGCAAAACGGCGGTGGACTACACCGCGATGGCTCAGGGTGGAATCGACTACGGGGCGGTGATCCGCGAACCCTTGCACGAGGCAATCGTCGAAACCATGCGTCGAGGCGAGCAGACCATCCTGTTGCTCAACCGCCGCGGATATTCGTCGTTCATCCAGTGCATCGACTGCGGCGCAGTCGCGACCTGCCCGCACTGTAGCATTACGCTGACACACCATCGCAATCCAGAGCGTCTGGTCTGCCATTATTGCCTGCACAAGGAAGATCCGCGACCCGACTGCGTGCGCTGCGGTGGAAGAAATCTCAAGCAGCGCGGACTCGGGACGCAGCAGGTCGAGCGACTGCTCTGTGAGAGGTTTCCGGCCGCGCGGATAACGCGAATGGATGTCGATACGACGAGCGGAAAATGGGCCCACACCCGAATCCTCGATCGCGTTGCGGCTGGCGAAGTCGACATTCTGCTCGGCACCCAGATGATCGCGAAGGGGCTGGACTTTCCGAACGTCACGCTCGTCGGAGTAGTCGACGCCGATGTCGGCATCAATCTTCCGGATTTCCGCGCATCCGAGCGCTGTTTCCAGCTTCTGAGTCAGGTGTCAGGGCGAGCCGGGCGTGGCGTGAAAGGCGGTCGCGTCCTCATTCAGACGAGGCTGCCGACGCACCACGCAGTCCGGTACGCCGTCTCCCACGACTACGTGTCGTTCGTGCGCGACGAGATGGTGGGCCGCTCGGATCCTCGCTATCCGCCGAACGTTCGTCTGGCGAACATCGTTTTCAGCGGATTCGTCGAGGAGCTGACGGCGAAGCTCGCGATCCACGCCGGCGAGTGGCTGCGCGAGCTGATCGCAACACGTGCCGGTGACGAGGTCACGGTGGTCGGCCCGGCGCCCTGTCCCATCGAGCGGATCAAGAACCGGTGGCGGTGGCACATACTTCTAAAGTCGGAGCACCCGGGCGAGCTCACGCGCGTGAGTCGCTACTTCATGGAGCGCTTCGACGTGCCCACCGTCGCGCAGCTGAGGGTCACGCTCGATAGGGATCCCGTTGCGCTGCTATAGGGGTTTCCCGCCTGCGGACTGCGAACCAACGGCATTTCGGACTGCTGACTAACTACGGATAAGGACACCAACTACGGATTGGGGAACCAAGTGCTGCGAACTGCGGACTAACTGCCGGTTGTGAAGTTGTCGGAAGTCCGAACTCCGTAGCTGTTCGTCATCAATCCGCAGTCAGTCTCCCAATTCGTAGTTAGTCAGCAGTCCGCAGTGCACTTGGTCCGCAGTGCACCTGGTCCGCAATCCGTAGCAGTGAGTCCGCACTCCGCAGCCTGACGCTTATCTTTAGAGTGTGACGATCTTAAGGCATCCCGATTTCAATGCGCCGGAGCTGGCGAACGCACCCGACGCGAAGTTTGTTGCCGCGCCGGCCGACGGCGTGCTGCCCGAGAGCTTCTTCTCGACGACAAATCTTCCCACCTACGTTCGAATCAAGGGCGCGTGGCGAATGCCGCGCGAGCCGCGGATGGACGCGGCGCTCGTTCTCGACGACGATGGACTCTGGATCAGGGAAGGGCGGAAGCTGAAGAAGGGCGACATGGTCGCGGTCGGAAGCGCGGAGGACGGGAGCGAGGGCATCTACGTCCACACGGCGTCCTTCCTTGGGGACGAAGAAGGCGAGTTCAAGTTCATGACGAGCGAAGTGTCGCGCGAGAAGCCGATCGACTACTCTCTCATGGCGCACATACTGATCGAGGAGCGCGATCGCGGCGGCTATCCGATCTGGGTCACCGGCCCCGCGCTCGTTCACTCGCGCGCTCGCGCCGACATGGTGTGGTTCATCGAAAATGGGTTTGTATCGGCCTTGCTCGCGGGCAACGCCGTCGCCGTACACGACATCGAAGCTTCGATTTTCGGTACGACGCTCGGCATGACGAGAACCGGCGAAGCGACGACCGGCGGTCATGGACTCCACATGCGCGCCATCAACAAAGTGCGGTCTGCCGGCTCGATCGCAAAGGCCGTCGAGCAGGGAGTCGTCAAGGATGGAATCATGCACGCGTGTGTGGTGAAGAGCATTCCCTTCGTGTTGACGGGATCGATTCGCGACGATGGTCCGTTGCCCGAAGTGATCACCGACACGCTTGCTGCTCAGGACGCCATGAAGCGGCACACGACGCGCGCGACCATGGCGGTGCTCATCGCCACCGCTTTACACGCGATCGCAACCGGCAACATGCTGCCCGCGTTCGTGACCGAGAAGGATGGATCGATGCGCGAGCTGGCGACGATCTGCGTCGATTCCTCAGAGTTCGTCGTGAGCAAGCTCAAGGACAGAGGAACTCACCAGGCATTCGGCGTGGTGACGAACGCCCAGGATTTCATGCACATTCTGCGACTCTACGTCGAGCGGGAGCTGACGGAGCGAACGGCCGGGCAGAAGACAGCGCAGACCTCCAAAGTTCGGGCGTGATCAAGAGCACAATGGAGTCGACTGAGCGAATCGATCGATTGGCCGAACGGGTGCTTTACCGAAGGATTGAGCTAACCGGATGATTGAGACCACCGAGCGATTTCTCCGCGACATTGCCGATCGCGTTGGCTTGCAAGCCGTCGACGAAGTCAGGTTATTCCCCCCTCTCCGTCAGTCGGGAGTCGAGACGGGGGTGGCGGTGGTGGCGGCAATTCCGCTTCCGCCCGAGCCCGTGCATCCACACGACTCCGACGAGCCGCCCGAGGCGCTAAGCGAGAGCGCCGGCGACGAGTTCCTCCCGATCGAGGAAGAGGACCGGGAGATCATCGTGCACCGACACACGGTTTTCACCGCGCGCTATCGTCACACCTTGAAAGGACCCGACCGCGGGAAATGGGAAGTCGATGTCCAGGCCGAGGCCGATGCGCCGCTCGTGACACTCGATCAGGTTGTCAGAGGAGTGATGAAGCGCGCCGGCGAGCCGTTCGAGCCCGAAAAAATCTCGGCCGCGGCGTTCAAGACCATTGTCGAAGGCGCGTCCTCGCACTAGGGCCTGGCCTTCGGCTGCATCTCTGTTGGTGGTCGGCGCCATCTGGCCGAAGGCGACTTCCTTCCCCCACGCCGGCAATGAATCAAACCTGCACCCGAGAACTAGCCGCGGGCGTCAATCGCGCCGCGGAGGCAGGAGCGTTCTCGGCATTAGCCGCGGCGTAGCGCGCGAGGATAGTGCGATGAATGTCGCGGGCATCCTCGAGCGATTCGCCCGCGAGACCCAGCCGTTCCGGCGCTATGATGAACGGATAGACCTGATCCCCTCCCGCCGAGCCGTGCGCGCCGACCTGATCGTCGAACGAGACGATGTCGTACCCGTCGTAGTCGCCGAACAATACACAGTCGCCCGTATTCGGCTGGAGCACCAGCGACTCGACCGCGCGCAGCACGTACGGCTCGGTCCCAAAGATCTCCAGTGGATTGTTTCCCGACACGACCTCAACCTGCCCGCCGCGGAGAATCCCACGCCCATACTTGCTCGCCAGATTGACGGCCTCGGCAGAAGCCGTGGCAACCAATCCGATCCCGGGGTGAGTGACGAGCCGCTCGTACAGTCGCGACCATCTCGCATCGCCAACTATCTGTTCGTGGCTGAGACGCTGCTCGGTGGCGGCGAAGTAAACCAGCGCCAGGCACGAGCTGTACGTGACGACGACGTCGTTCGTCCGATCGACACGATACTTCTCTGGGAAAATGATCTCGCGCAATCCATAACGACTCCTTAGCCAGTCGCGGAAGTTGCGGATTGCCTTCCTCGCGCCGAACGAAGCGGGCGTCAGCTGCGCGACTGCTTCCACCACCTCCGGACCCATGTCCGCGTACTCGGTGTCCTCGGCGTAACTCGCAAGCGCCCGCGATGGAACCGCGCCTTTTACCAGAGTTTCGTCCAGAATGTGCTGCACCGTTGCGCCGAGTGACTCACGGTACTTCACCCGGTAGCTGCGGGCTGGGGTCATACCGTGGTCGGAAAGAATCACCAGGTCGTAGCCGCGGCCGCCCGCCAGCTGCGCCATCCGCCAGATCTCGGCGATGCGCGCGTCGGTGCGACGCAAATCGGCGAGCGCCTGTTTACTCGACGGGCCGAAGTGGTGCGCAAGCTCGTCGTACTGCATGAAAGTGCTGTAGATGACTGGCACGCCGAGGTAGACGTCGAGCAGGATCGCCATCGTCTGCAGCTCGCGCACGACGACGTTGCTGAGAATTCGAATGAACGGGAAAATGCCTTCGGAGTGCGTCACCCTTCCGGCAAGCTCGCCGCGCGCGCGCTCCCATTCCTCCAACAGCCATTCGAAAGCGCCCTGCAGTACCATCCGCGCCATGCGAATGGGATGGAGCAGCATCAGCAGCGCCATCCGCGTTCCACCGAGGCGCCGGTACACCGACATCTTCTCCCGCGTTGCAACCGTGAATGCGACCGTCTGCGCGTCCCCGTCCAGCAGATTTACGTAGCTCGACCCACCGGCGAGCGCGCCAGGCGAGTGGATGCGGTCGCGGATGTATTGTACGCCGTGTGGCGCGTTGCATGTGATCACGCGCCGCGCCGCCTTGTCGTAAAAGCGAAATGCCGGAATGCCACCGTTCTCGCCGTGGAACATTCCCGCCTGGCAGTAGGGAGTCGCCGACGGCAACCCGCAGAACCATCGTCGGAGATCGAACCCTTCGCGCAACAAGCGGCCGATCGTGGGACAGAGACCCAGCTCGAGTGCGCGCCGCAAATCCGAGTAAGCGAGCGCATCGATCTGCAGCATGATGAGTCCCCGCTGCGGCGGACGCGGCCGTTTCTCGCGCGCGAACGGGCGGTACTTGGTCCGATAGTACCACCGAAGGAACGGTCCGGCGCGCGGGCGGGCGCGGCGCTCCGCTAAGCCAGGTGGAGCTCTATCTGGCGTATGATCTCGCGGATCGGGACGGGCTTGAGCAACACTTCCGCGCAGCCCGCGTCGAGACAGATGCGGCGCGATTCTGCGTCGTTGTGGCCCGTCATTACGAGGGTCGTGCGCGGCAGCGAGCCGCGCTTTCGCAAAGCCTGGAGAATGTCCAACCCGCTTCCATCGGGTAGTGAGAGGTCGAGCAGCAAAACATCTACGGGCGCCGCTGTGCCGCGCGCGATTCCCTCGGCCACGCTCGCAGCGACATCCACGTCATACCCGGCTTCGGTGAACAGAACGCGAAACGCGTCCGTCACCAAAGCGCTGTCTTCGACAATCAGTATGCGGGCCGCCACTAATCGCGAGGAGGGTTCAAGGGCAAGGTAAAGAAAAACCGACTCCCTTTTCCGAGCTCGCTTTCCACCCAGATGCTTCCCGAGTGCAGCTCGACCAACTTTCGGGCGATCGCCAATCCGAGTCCGGTTCCATGATGGGGACGCGACGGCGATGCGTCGACTTGCGCGAATTCGCGGAAGACGAGCTCGTAATGATTGCGGGCGATGCCGCGGCCGTTGTCGCCAACTTCCACGAGGAGCTCCTCGGCATCGATGCCTCGCCGCGAAAAAGAGACCCACACGCGTCCGCCGTCAGCAGTGAACTTGATTGCGTTACCAATGAGGTTGGCCAGTACGTGCTTCACCTTGTCACGATCGGCGTAGACGGGCGGAAGGTCATCCCCGTTGAGGCGTTCGATCGTCAGCCGCTTTTTCGCGGCGAGGGGCTGGTTCAGCATTCTTACCTGATCGACGACTTCGGTAATGCTGAACTCGGTACGGATAAGGCTAATCTGATCGCTGGCGCTGCGAACGTAAGTGAGAATCTCGTCGACCATGTCGAGCAGCTGCTGTCCGCCGCTGACTATTCCCGTGACGCTTTCGCGCTGTTTTGCATTCAAATCACCCAGCATCCCATCCCTGAGTATTTCGGCATGGGTGATGATGGCTGCGAGCGGCGTCCGGAGGTCGTGCGAGATGTTCGAGAGAAACTGCGTCTTCAGCGCATCGCGCGATGTAAGCTCGTCGATCGTGCGCTGTGCCTCCTCGGCCTGGATCTCCAGCGTCTTCAGCCGCTTTTTCGGGGCGGCCGGATCGATCGGGTCTGACATCCTCATATTGTACTTGCGGGGACATCAGTTGCCAACGCATCAGACTCGACCGCGTCGAGTAATTGCTGCCGCCGGAGTAGTGACCAGTAACGGCCGCGCAGCGCCATCAGCTCGCCGTGGCGACCTTGCTCGACGACCATTCCCTTCTCGAGAACGATAATCCATGACGCGTCGCGTATCGCGCTGATGCGGTGCGACGCGATCAGCGCGGTTCTGCTGGCCAGGGCTTCACGCAAGGCTCGCAGAATCTCCGCCTCGGTGTGCGTATCGACGGCCGACAGCGCATCGTCGAGCAGCACGATGCTTGGCTTCCTGGCCAGCGCGCGCGCAAGGGCAGCGCGTTGTTTCTGGCCGCCGGACAGGTTGATCCCGCGCTCGCCGAGGATCGTATCATAGCGTCCGGGAAACTCGGCGATCGTCTGGTCGAGCTGCGCTACGCTCGCTGCCCATTCTCCGGTTTGGGTCAAACCGCTGGTTCCGTAGGAAAGGTTTGACCCGATCGTATCGCTAAATAGAAGACTTTCCTGCGGCACGAACCCGATTTGCTGGCGGAGCTCCGCGGGCAAGAGATTCCGCGTCGGAACTCCGTCGATGAGAATCTCTCCTTCCTGCGGATCGTATATGCGCGGGATGAGATCGATCAGCGCACTCTTCCCGCTGCCAGTCGCGCCAACGATGCCCAGAGTCGCGCCGCCTGGGACGCTGAAGCTGACGTTGCGCAGCACCCAGCGCGGTTCGCCGGGAGCGTCGGACGGATAATGAAAGCCGACGTTCCGAAACTCGATCGTGCGTCCCGATTTCGTCGGCGGCAGGTGTCGTCGCGGCTCCTGCGCAACGATCGTCGCTCGAACCTCGAGTATCTCGGCGAGCCGCCCCATCGACGCATCACCGCGCTGAAAAAGGTTGACGACCCAGCCCAATGCGATCATCGGCCACGTGAGCATAGTGAGATACATTCCGAAGGCGACGAAGGAACCGACGGAAATCGTGCCCTTGATAGCGAGTGCTCCGCCGACGCCAAGGACGACGACTCCGCCAAGGCCGCCGAAGAACGCGAACAGCGGATTGAGCGTGCCCCACAGCCGCACGAGCGACATGTTGAGCGTCAGGTACTGTTCGTTGATTGCGCCAAAGCGCTCTGTCTCCGCGGCCTCCTGGCGGTAGGCGCGCACGATACGGGCTCCGGTGAGATTCTCCTGCGCCCGCGTGGTGAGCGTCGAGAAATGCTCCTGCACCGCCTCGAACCGATCGTGGATGGCTTTCCCCATCTTGATGGTGAGCACGGGAAGAAAGATCAGCGGCAGAAGCGCAAGGAGAGTCAGCCTGACGTCGATCCGGAGCATGAAGTAGAGCGCGAACGCTCCGCCCGCGATTGTGTTGGCGAGGTACATGACGGCTGGCCCGACGGCCATCCGGACCGCGCTCAGGTCGTTCGTGAGGCGCGCCATGATATCGCCTGTGCGGGTCCGTGCAAAGTAGGCGGCGTCGAGCGTCTCCAGATGTGTGAAGAGATCGTTTCGCAGATCATACTCCATCCAGCGACTGACGCCGTTGATCAGCTCGCGCATGCCGTACCTGAACGCGCCGCCGATGATGGCGGCGAGCACTATCAGTCCGCTCAGGTTCCAGATGGTCCCCATCGGGGCGCCAGCGCCGATTGCAT
>WNGC01000068.1_pt1 | contig 47010 bp, 38 predicted proteins | sample 5400051 | NCBI WGS metagenome assembly WNGC01 (sample SAMN13153368, study PRJNA577476) | soil metagenome | isolation source: 20 cm soil or saprolite under grassland replicate 2 | place: USA:California | collected 2016-06-15
CCGTTTGTTCTATTCGGGCCGACCTTCGTGAGCGATCACACGGAGGAGGTCGCCGGTTTTTTGCAGGGAACGCTGATGCCCATCGACAATTTGATTTTCATCGCAGGCGGGCGCTTCGATCACTTCAATCAATTCGGCGGTATTTGGACTTATCGATTCGCCAGCAGTTATAAAGTCGACAGGACGAACACAACATTGCATTCGAGCGTGGCGACAGGATTTAGTCCGCCGAGCAGTCAGGACAAAATTTTCGGGAACAATTTCGGACTGAAACCGGAACACGATCTGGGCTGGGACATTGGCGTGGAACAACGGCTCTGGGAGAATCAGGTCACCGTCGGGCTGACCTATTTTCACAACGACCTTTCGAACGTGATCGGCTTTAACGGGCTTTTCCAAACGCTCAATCTTGGCGCAGCCGAAACGCAGGGGCTCGAAGCGGAGCTGCGTGCGCAACCGATTCTCGACCTTCTGTTCACAGCGAGCTACACTTATCTGGAGGCGGAAAAGACTTCGTCAGCGGACATTTCGCAGCCCCAAGGCGCGCGTTTGCCCCGCCGGCCGCGCAACGAAGTTTACGTTTCGGCTTCGTATCTTTGGTGGAAAAAACTGCGCACGACGATCGAAGCTAAGTTCGTGAACGCGCGCGAGGAATTAAATTTCGGCGGACCGAATTTCGACATCGAAGATTACAGCTTCGTAAATGTTGCCGCCGAATACGAGGTCAACCCACACCTTTCGATCTTCGGGCGTATCGATAACCTGACGAACGAACATTACTCGGAGGTTTTCGGTTTCCCCGCGCTCGGCCGCGCTGCGTACGCCGGGCTGAAGCTGCGCTTTTAGTCGCTCTTGTCATTCCCAGCGAAGTCGCTTGCCACGCCGTAGCTTTATGCGAAGGCTGGGAGGAATCTCTAGTTGTTTAATATGGGTCCGCTGCTTTATCTGGCGATTGGATTGATCGCCGGCGGATTCATCGCTGGTGTGATCGTTCTGCTGGTCCGGCGTGGAAGCAACGGCGGCGAAAGCTCGGAGCTGGTCAAGCGATTAGAGATGGTCGATCGCAGCTTGCGCGACGAATTTTCGCGCAATCGCGAGGAAGCAGGCGCGGCGGCGAAGAATCAGCGTGAAGAATTGACCAAGTCGCTCGAAAACGTGCGTTCGGCTGTCGATCTTCGTTTGAGGCAATTACAGGAGGACAACGCGAAGCAACTCGACAAGATGCGCGCGACCGTCGATGAAAAATTGCAAGGCACACTCGAAAAACGCCTCGGTGAATCTTTCAAGCTGGTGAGCGATCGACTTGAGCAGGTGCATCAAGGACTCGGTGCGATGCAGCAACTGGCGAGTGACGTTGGCGGATTGCAACGCGTGCTGACAAACGTGAAGACGCGTGGCGGCTGGAGCGAATGGCAGCTTGGAGTTCTGTTGGAAGAAATGCTGACGCGGGACCAGTTCGCCACAAATATCAAGATGCGCGACGACACCGATGAGCGTGTCGAGTTTGCGATCAAATTGCCAGGCGACGAGAACGGCGCGCCGGTGTGGTTGCCGATCGATGCGAAATTTCCGATGGAACACTACGAGCGGCTAGCTGCGGCGCAGGAAAAAGGCGACTCCACTGCGGTCGACGCCGCGATGAAAACTTTGGAAACGCAGTTGAAGCGATGCGCGAAAGACATTTGCGAAAAGTACATCAACCCACCTAAGACGACCGATTTTGCTCTCATGTTTTTACCGAGCGAGGGACTTTACGCGGAAGCGATTCGGCGCGTCGGTTTGGTGCAAAACGTTCAGCGCGATTGTCGCGTTACATTTGTCGGACCAACTACGCTAGCCGCGTTGCTTAACAGTTTGCAGATGGGTTTTCGCACGCTCGCGATCCAGAAGCGATCGAGCGAGGTCTGGAACTTACTGGCAACAGTGAAAACTGAGTTCGGAAAATTCGGCGAAGCATTGTCTGCAGTGAAAGAGAAAATCGATCAAGCTTCGAGGAAGATAGAAGACGTCGACGTTCGCTCGCGCGCGATCACAAAAAAACTGCGCGATGTGGAGGAATTGCCGTCGAATCCGCAACCAATGCTGAAAGATCTTTTGTCGAACGAGGACGACGAAGATCTTCGTGAGTGAGCTATCGAAGCACAGATGAAGACTGCGTTGGTCACAGGAGCGAATAAGGGCATCGGTCGCGAAGTTGCGCGCCAGCTCGCGGCAAAGGGATTTCATGTGTTCGTCGGCGCGCGGAACCGCAAGGCTGGCGGGAAAGCGGCAGACGAGATCGGCAAGCACGGCGGAAAGGCAGCGTTTCTCGAGCTCGATGTCTCTGATGACAGCAGTGTCACCGCCGCTGCGCGGGAGTTCTCAAAGCTTGCAGATCATCTCGATGTCCTGGTCAACAATGCCGGGATCATTGCTGATGGTGATGATGGCATCTTGAAAATCAGCAACGAGCTGTTGCGAGAAACACTCGAAACAAACACACTTGGCGCGCTGCGAGTGACGCGCGCATTCGCGTCGTTGCTAACCAAAAGCAAGGCGCCGCGGGTGATCAACGTTTCCAGCGGCGGTGGTCAGTTGACGGGAGGCGCGGATGGCTGGGCGCCGGCTTACTGCATTTCGAAAACTGCTCTGAATGGCGTGACGTCTCAATTGGCGGCGGCACTTCCGAAATTTGCTGTGAATTCGGTTTGTCCGGGCTGGGTGCGGACGGACATGGGCGGATCGAACGCAACGAGATCAGTAAAAGAAGGGGCGGACACGATTGTGTGGCTGGCTGCTGACGCGCCGCAGAGTCTAACAGGGAAATTTCTGCGGGATCGAAAAGAAATCCCGTGGTGAGGGTCCGATTACGAGCACGATCACGAGTAAGAGTAAGAGAAAATTATAGCACCTCGTTCCATTTGCTCTGGTCTTTGAGCATGATCTCGCGGAGGAGGCGAATTGGCGGCATGCCATGGTTGAGCAGTTCGTTGTGAAACTTTTGTAATGAGAAGTCGTCGCCTTGTTGCGCCTTGTAATCGTCGCGCAACTTCAGGATCTGCAATTTCCCCAGCGTGTAATTCAAGTAACCCGGGTCGAAAGTGCCGCGGATCGCTTCCTGCCGCGCCGGTTTTTCTTCGTAATAGCAGTTGTCCTGGAAGAATTTCGTCGCCTCATCCAGCGACATGTTTTGCGTGTGCATTTTGATCGACACACACAAGCGGCATAAACGAAGAAGGGCTTCATCGGCCTGCGCCATTCGATATTTCGCCGCACGTTTCATGTCGTCTTCGCTGGGGGGCGAGCTTGTCGCGCTGCCGAAACCCTCGTCGAGCATCATTTTCTCGCAGTAATGCGCCCAGCCTTCAATGAACGCGTAGCTCCCGAAGATTTTCTCGACCCTGCTCGCTGGCGAAGCGTTCAGGTGCAGGAACTGCACATAATGGCCGGGATACGCTTCGTGGATCGACGTAATGTCAGAGGTGTAATAGTTGAAGGCGGTGAGCCATTCCTGTTTTTGTTTCTCCGGCCAATCGTGTTCCGTAGGAGTGACGTAATAATACGCCTCGTTGGCTCGTTTCTCGAATGGGCCCGGTGTGTCCATCGAGGCAAACGACGTGGCGCGTAGATATTGCGGAGTTTCTTTGACCTTCGCGCGGACGTCCGATGGGATGCTCACCAGGTGACGGTTCAAAACGTACTTCCGGATATTGTCCAGGTCCTTGGCGACATCGGGAATGAGTTTTTCCGGCGCTGGATGTTCGCTCTGGATTTGCTTGAAGACTTCGATCGGCGATTTGTTGGGGTCGATCTTTTTTGCAGCGTCGGCAAAAGCATCCTGTTCTCCTTTTAATTGCGCCATTCCGATCTCGAGAATTTTTTCGGGCGGCAGATCGACCAGCTCGGTTTGGGCTAGGAAGTGCCTGAATTTTTCTTCGCCGAGCGCGAAATCGAGCGACGCTTTCGGAAGTTTCTCCCGCTCCAGCCATGCGGCATAGTCGTTGAGCGCGCTTGCTGCTTTACGGTTCGCTTCTTGAAAAGCAAGCCGGACCTGTTCGTCCTTAACTCCGCTGACGGCAGCGACGAGGTCTTTTTTCAGAAAATCAGCCGAACCCCTGGCAATCTGGATCGCAAGTTCTACAAACGGTTTTGGAAGCGTTTCATTGAGGTTTGTTCTCGCTGCGATGAGGATATTTGGGATTTGCGATTCGATCGCGGCGAGGCTGCGAACGCGATCGTCGAGCGGCGCAAAATTTCGTTTGATATAAACATTCACATCGGCTGCGCCCGCATAGACCATCGGATTTCGCTCGAAGATCGACACGTCCTGCATCTCAAAAAGATCCTTCTTCACTGCGGCCTGAAGAATTCGCAGATCGATGGATTGGCGGGGACTCAGTTTGGCTGGATCGAATTTGGCCAATACATCGTCAAACCGTCGCAACCGGTGAAGCTCCGCGTCGAGCGAGAGCCTGCTGTAATCGGTTATTTTGCCGTCGTATTCATGAAGGCCAAGAGCAGTTCCTTGCAGCGGGTGGGCAGCGAGGTAGGTGTTGATGTAATCGACGGCACGCGCTTCGTACTCGGTGTCTTCTGTCTGTGCAGCAAAGGCCGCCGCCCCAAGGCAGAGCGTCAAGAGGACAAGAGCAAACCAGAGAGTTTTTCGGCACGCATTCTTATTTACACCGGGCTTCAGCCCGGTGTAATTATACGAGGAAGACCGGCTCGTTCCCGACGGATCTCCGTCACGCGGCGGAAGCCGGGTGTTAATGACAGTGAGGCAGCTGCCCATCTTGCGAGTGTCAATTAAGACAAGGCTCTGCGGTTGGGCGTTGCCAAAATTTCCTCATGAGCGATGATCGCATTGTTCTGTAATCTTCGGTTTTAATATGAGGCGTCTGCTGACCATTCCATTGCTGGCTTGTCTCGTGCTCGGTGCTTTCCCCAGTGCGTTCGCGCAGGAAGCGCAGCCAGGGAAGGGCGAAGACGATAACGGCTACGCGCAGATTTCCATTTTCGCAAAGGCTCTCGAGTTGATTAGGCAGGATTACGTAGATGATAACAAGACGAGCTATCACGATCTCATCACGGCGGCAATGAAGGGGATGCTTTCTTCGCTGGACCCGCATAGCCAGTTCATGGACCCGAATGACTTTCGTGACATGCAAGACGACACGCGCAGCCGGTTCAATGGCCTCGGGATCGAGGTGTCCATGAAGAATGGCCTGCCTACGGTCATCACAGCCATGGAAGATACACCTGCCGCCAAGGCAGGCATTCTTTCAGGCGACCAGATCTTGCGAATCAACGGCATTTCCACCGAAAGAATGGATCTTCAGGATGCGATCAATGTTTTGCGTGGACCTGCCGGCGCGAAAGTGACTCTGACGCTGCTGCGGCCTGCAACGAAGGAGATCAAAGAATACACCTTGCAACGTGCCGAGATCAAAATCCAAAGTGTTAAAGGAGCGAGGTTGCTCGAGGCGGACCTGACTGGTCCGTTCAAGATCGGTTATGTCCGACTGATTCAGTTTAACGAACCCACAGCCGAGGAATTATCAAAGGCACTCGAAGATCTGCAGAAGCAAGGAATGCAAGCGCTCATCCTCGATCTTCGGAACAACCCAGGGGGATTATTGAACAGCGCGGTGGATGTTTGCGGTCAATTCTTGCCGCCTAATACCAAAGTGGTCTCCACACAGGGACGCGTCGCTTCGCAGCAGCATGATTATTCGACTTCGGTCGTGAAAAAAGAGCGTCCGAACTTTCCGATGGTGTTACTCATCAATGAAGGCAGCGCCAGCGGCGCGGAGATCGTCGCAGGTGCTCTCAAGGATTTGCATCGAGCCGTGCTAGTTGGTGAAACGACTTTCGGAAAAGGTTCCGTGCAAAATGTGATGCAGTTGCCCGACGGTTCTGCGGTGCGTTTGACGACTGCAAAATACTACACGCCGAGCAAACAGGTCATCCAAGGCAACGGCGTCACTCCCAACATTCGGGTGGCAATGACCGCCGAGCAGGAGCGCTCGCTCTTCGCATTGCGCAATACGGGAAATATCAAACCCGAGGAGGAGATGAATATTATCAAGACAAAGGACGCCCAGTTGCTGCGGGCGATTGACGCGCTCAAAGGTGTTATGATTTACGCACAGCAGAGTGCGCCGAAAGCGGAAGCCGTAAAAAAATAGTGTAGAGGCGCTCGCCGCGGCGAGCGCCGCTCAATTTCCTTCGGCGGTTGACACAACCGCCGCTACACACATGAAAACCGTTCTGGCTCTCGAAACCTCATGCGATGAGACCGCCGTCGCAGTCTTGCGCAGGCGCGACGATCGCTCCGGGAACGAATTGCTTGCCAGCGAAGTGGCCTCGCAAGTCGCTGCGCACGAAAAATTCGGTGGAGTCGTGCCTGAAGTTGCGTCGCGTAACCATCTTATGTACGCGCCGCCGTTGCTCGATCGCGGCATGAGCACAGCTAAGATTGATTTATCAAACGTCGATGCGTTTGCGGCAACGAGCGGACCTGGCCTCGCGAGTTCACTGATGATAGGCGCATCGATTGCAAAGGGATTAGCGATCGGCTTTGGCAAGCCTTATCTCGCGATTAACCATCTCGAAGGGCATCTGCTTTCTCCCTTTTTCTGTGACGCAGATGGCGACGAGCGAGTCAGGCCAAACGTTTCGCTCATTGTGAGCGGCGGACACACCATGCTAGTTCGAGTGCCTGCGCTTTCCGATTACAACGTAGTCGGCCGCACGGTGGACGACGCTGCGGGCGAGGCCTTCGATAAAGTGGCAAAGATGCTTGGACTCGGTTACCCCGGGGGTCCGGAAATTGAGAAGAGCGCTCGCGGCGGCGATCCAAACCGTTTTGATCTGCCACGCAGCATGCAGGGCTCGGAGAACTTCAGTTTCAGCGGGTTGAAAACCGCAGTTCGCTATTTGTTGCCGAAAATTGCAGGGCGTTTCTGTGAACCCCGAAAGGATTCGGGGCTGACAGAGACGCCCTACAAATTTGATGAGTGCGTGTTAGCCGATCTCTGCGCCTCATTTCAACAAGCAATCATCGATGTTCTGGTGACAAAGACGATTGCGGCAGCGCAGAAATACGACGTCGGTCTCGTGACTGTCAGCGGCGGAGTCGGTTGCAATCAGGAATTGCGAGGGCAGTTGGCCGATGCCTGCACTCGTGAGGGATTTGAATTCAAAACCGCAGAGCCGTGGTTATGCACCGATAATGCGGCGATGATCGCGTTTGTCGCGTTACTGCGATTGGCAGCAGGATTCGAATCGCACGTGACGGAAGAGATCGACCCGAATCTGGCGCTGGTGTGATTAGGGCCGCTCGGCTGAATCTCGGGAGCACAGGCTCCCAGCCTGCGCTCCCCAGAATTTCAGTACTCGCGTTCGAGGAGATAATTCGCCAGTGCGTGCAGCGGTTCTGCATCGCTGTTGCTGAAGATCGATAAAGCATTGTGCGCTTGTCGTGTTAGCCGTCTGGCTTCGGCGCGGGATTTTTCCAAGCCGATCACCGCGGGGTAGGTCGCTTTTTTCGCGGCCACGTCTTTGCCAGCGCTCTTGCCCAATATCTCGGAGGTCTGCGTTACATCCAGAATGTCGTCGATGATTTGAAACGCCAGGCCCAATCGCTGCCCGAAGCCTGTGATGGCAGAAAGTTTTTTCGGGTCTGCCTTGGCGCTCATCGCGCCGAGCCGGACTGAGCTTCTCAAAATGGCCGCGGTCTTGTTTTCATGAATGAACTGCAACTGGTCGCGCTTGACGTTCTTACCTTCGGCTTCAAGATCGGCCACCTGACCGGCGATGAGTTTTTGGCTTCCCGCTGCGACTGCAATCTCACGCAGCAAGATTGCAACATCGTATCGCGGAGAGGCTTTCGCCCTCGAGACAATTTCGAATGCAATGGTCAGCAGAGCGTCTCCAGCGAGCACAGCAATCCCTTCGCCAAAGACTTTGTGGCAGGTGGGGCGGCCGCGGCGGAAATCATCGTTGTCCATGCTGGGAAGATCATCATGGACGAGCGAGTACGTGTGGATGCATTCGAGTGCGCACGCGAGAGGCAGCGCGTTATCGATACTGCCGTGACACGCTTCGGCTGCCGCGAGACAAAGAATCGGTCGCAAACGTTTGCCGCCTGCGAACAGACTGTAACGCATCGCCTTGTGGAGCGTGTCCGGTTTCGTGTTCGCCTTCGGCAAATAGCCATCCAGCGCGCGGTCGATCTTTCGTTGCCGGATCTGGAGATACTTTTGCAGATTCACGATACTGGATGCTTGATCCTGGATGCTTGATCAGGCACCGGAAGCCAGTATCCAGAATCGAGCATCAGAGGCAATCACAGCAACATTTTGGCCTAAGTTTTTTCGGGCTGCGGTGTCTATCTCGTTGAAAGGACGAGAAATGAACACGGCGCTGATTTACCGACCGAATAACCGCGGGCTGATTTGGGTCGCTTTCGCATTTGCGCTGACAGTTCATCTCGCCGCCATCGCAATTGCTGAGAATAAACCGAAACCTGTCTTGCTATCCTTCAGAGCTGAGCCCGACGACGCCGTGCTTGGAACCATCGACCCGCTTCCGCAGCCACCGGAGCAAGACATCGTTTCATCTCCAGGACAGATCCCAGCGGAGGACCAGGAGTTCACTGAGGAAAACGCGATGGCCCGGCGGATTCGTCCGCGCAAGAAAATGCCGATTGCTCCGGTCGCACGTTCAATTGGTGTCGGCAGATCAGCGGTGATGAGATCTGGTTCGGTGAAGGCGGTCACGCTCTACGCGCCGCGACCAAGCTATCCGTACGAAGCGCGACGCGATGGAGTGACGGGATCGGGCGTTGTTGGGCTAACTCTGAATTCAGCATCTGGTGAGGTGATCGATGCGCGCATGTCTCAGAGCACGGGCAGCGCGATCTTGGATAACACGACAGTGGAAACTTTGCGGAGATGGCGATTCCGGCCGGGAGTTCCCTGGAATGTTGCGGTGCCAATTACTTATACCCTTACCGGCGTGTCTTACTGATTTTTGGAGTGTTATGCTTGGCCCGATTAGATCGCGACGATGATAGAAGCGAACCAGGACGCTGAGCAACTCTTGCGACGATTTGAAACGCCGCTTCTTCAATATGCGAAGCGAATTACGGGCAACAACGAAAAGGCCCGCGACGTGGTCCAGGAAACATTCATAAAATTTCAGCGCAATGGCACGGTCGCTTCGGAAAAAACGGCGACGTGGCTGTTCACGGTTTGCCGAAATGGCGCGCTTAACGTTTGCCGGAAAGAAAAACGCACGATTTATCTCGATGAAGAACTGATTGAATCGCGCAAGGACGAACAGCCGATGCCATTCGAGCGAATCGAACGACGCGAGGCGAGCGGATTTTTGATGAAGATTTTGGCGACGTTGCCGCCGCGGCAGCAGGAGGTGCTCCAGCTAAAGTTTCAAAACGATCTCAGCTATCAACAGATCGCCGAGATCACGAAGACGACGGCGAACAACGTCGGTGTTTTGATTCACACTGCGCTGAAAACACTGCGACAAAGGTACGGCGAGGCATCGAAAGATTTTATCTCGTTTAATCCCAGAACAACCTGACATGAACATTGATGATCCAAAATTGACGGCGTTCGCTCTCGGCGAACTCGAAGAGCCTGAAAAATCGACAATCGCGCGAGAAGTCGCAGAATCACGCGAAGTGCAGCGCGCAGTTGATGAAACGCGCGAGCTCGCACGCGCATTAAAGAACGAATTTGCCGCCGAGCTCAATGAAAAAGCAAAGCCGCCGCTGAGCTTGAGCGATATTCGGGACGATCCCTGGTTTTGGTCGATTGGCCGCCCGCTGGCGATCGCAGCTGTGCTGGCAATTGTCGCGATCATTGCCGGGGTCGCGATCAGTCCCCTCCGCAAAAAACGAGAGGTTGCGTACTCGCCAGTTTACCTGCCGCCGACGAAACCAGCTGAAGCTCAAGCCGAGGCCACGCCGGAATTTCATGAAGAAGCCGCAGCGCCAGCAGCTCCGGGTGCATTTTCGCTCGCCAAAGGTGGAATCGCGACTGCTCGCAAGCAATCGGAGACGCAGAGCTTCAGTGCTGGGCTCGCTCCCGCGCAGGAATTTGATCGAAGCGATCGCTACAGCGACATCCGTCGGCCGAGCGGCGAGTTCAACACCGCAGCTTACGATCACATTCTCGAGAACCCGTTTCTCGATGCGAAAGACAATCCGCTTTCCACGTTCTCGATTGACGTGGACACGGCATCATATTCGAACGTGCGGCGCTTCATTAACGAAGGATCGTTGCCGCCCAAGGATGCGGTGCGCGTGGAGGAGATGATTAATTATTTCACCTACGATTATGCGCAACCGAGTGACGGTAAGCCGTTCGCCGTGCATGTCGATGCGGTGAGTTGCCCGTGGGAAACGTCCCACCGGCTGGTGCGGATCGGGCTAAAAGGAAAAGAGATCGCGACAGACAAGCGCGGTCCGAGCAATCTGGTTTTCCTTCTCGATGTTTCTGGTTCGATGACGCCGCCGGAGCGATTGCCGCTAGTGAAACAAGCGATGCGATTGCTGGTGGAGAAGCTGACGGAGAATGATCGCGTGGCGATCGTGGTTTACGCAGGCGCCTCAGGACTCGCCTTGCCGTCGACGCTGGGAAATGAGAAGGAGAAAATTCTGAGCGCGCTCGAGAGTTTGGAGCCAGGTGGATCGACCAACGGCGCGGAAGGGATTCAGCTCGCCTACAAAATCGCGGCTGACAATTTCATCAAAGGCGGCGTGAATCGCGTCATTCTCGCGACTGACGGCGATTTCAATGTCGGCGTCACGAGCCAAGGCGATTTGATTCGATTGATCGAAGAGAAAGCGAACAGCGGCGTGTTTCTCAGCGTGCTCGGACTCGGCACAGACAATTTGAAAGATTCGACGATGCAGAAATTGGCCGACAAAGGGAACGGCAATTACGCCTATCTCGATTCACTCGACGAAGCGCGGAAAGTGCTCGTTCAACAAATGAACGGTACGCTTGTGACGATCGCTAAGGACGTGAAGATTCAGGTCGAGTTCAATCCGGCGCGCGTTGCTTCGTATCGCTTGATCGGCTACGAGAAACGCATGTTGCGCAAGGAAGATTTCAACAACGACAAAGTGGACGCGGGGGAAATCGGCGCAGGCCACACTGTGACGGCGTTGTATGAAGTGGTGCCGGTGGGCGCTAGCACCAATCCGGCGGCGAGCGTGCCGCCGGTCGATGCGCTTAAGTATTCGTCCAACGAGAGACCGACATCTGCCCAATCGACAACTTCCAACGAGATGCTCACCGTGAAATTGCGTTACAAGAAACCGGATGCAGACAAGAGCGAATTGGTCGAACGCGCGGTGACGGATACGGCCGGAAAGTTTGAAAACGCGGCAGTCGATTTGAAGTTCGCCGCCGCCGTCGCTGAGTTTGGAATGATTCTTCGCGATTCTGAATACAAGGGAAATGGAACGTTTACGGCGGTGCTGGAGTGGGCCCAGGAAGGAAAGGGCAGCGACGCGAATGGTTATCGTTCGGGATTTATTGAACTGGTACGCAAAGCACAGGCGCTGAAGAGAGGCTGAGAATCAAGGAAGTTACGTCGTTACAGCGTTGCGCGGAGCGCCGCCTCGCTTTTTTTAACGTCGTAAGCTCGCTCAAATATTTTCCGCTGTTTCTGCCGTTGCGACGGGTTTTACCCGCATGGCTAGGAAAGCGCCCAGGAGCAGAACACCGGCGCTCCAAACCTGAGCGTGAGTGAGCCGTTCGTGGTAAATCCAGGCGGAAAGCGCCATCGCGATGGCGGGGCAAAGCAGCTGGAGGGTTTGGGCCAGCGCGACACCGATTTCGTGGATCGCGACGTAATACAAAACATGGGCAAGCGTGATACAGGTCACAGCAGAAATAATTAAAACAAGGTTCGCCTGCGCGCCCGCGTGGATGGGCGTGCCGATTTTGCCAAACGCGAGCGTGAGGGGCAAAAGCAACGCCGAGGTAATAAAGCTGACGATGCCGAAGCTGCGGATCGAGCCGAGCTGAGCTGATGGGCGTTTGATCAGAACGCCGTAAAGCGCCCAGCAAAAGGTTGCCGTGAAAGCAATGAATAATCCGGGCAGTGCGATATGTCGGTCGTGCGATTGCGGGTTGGCCTGGAACCAGATCACGCCGAACGCGCCGATTAACCCGAGCAATGTGCCAAGTTGAAATTGCCATTGCCGAATCACAAAGCGTTCCTCAGGAAAAAATGCCAGCGCCAACAGCGCAGTGAATATGACCGAAGCCCGAGTAAAAATCGTGTAAACGCCGGGGCCGATATAGAAAAGTGCCATCACCTGAGTAATTTGATGGATCACATTCGGCACGCATGGCACAAGGCAAAGCGCGATCGCGCGCATATCGATTCGCGGCCCGCCGCTGCGGATCCGCCAAAGCACGAACGGCACGATCGCGATGCAGGCAAGCGAATACCGATAAAAATTTTGCGCCCACGGATCGTAAAAGCGATTCAGGTAATACATGAAAAGCGAGGGTAGCGACCAGATAAACACCGTCGCGAAGACTGCAGCGTAACCTTTGGAGAGATTGGCGTCTCGGCGCAGGGCTGCGGTTTTTGTCGGGACTCTTTGTGGCTTCATCGGTTTGCAGTTTCGGCGTATTTAATTTGCTCGCCTCTGAACAATAAATCGCTCAAAAAGTAGGCCGGAAGGAGAAATGAACATGTTGAACAAGCAAATAATCACCATCATAACGGTGTCATTTTTGTGGATTGCAGCAGCTCAGATTGCGTTTGCGAAGAAACCGGCGGGGGGCGGCGGCGGGAACCACATGCAGCGCGGGATCGAGCTCGCCCAACAAAAGCATTTCGATGCCGCGGCGGAGGAATTCACAAAAGCAATTGAAGCAAATCCGAAGGATCCTCGCGGCTACGCAAATCGCGGTACATCGTATCGGCAGGCAGCACGGACTGCTGTAGCGGCCGGCGATCAGGAAGGCGCGTCAACCAGGTATCAGTCTGCACTGGCAGACTTTTCAAAATTTGTCGAACTCGCGCCGAAGGATGCGTCCGCTTATCTCGAACGCGGCGAGACTGAGGTTGAACTTAAACAGTATGACGCAGCAGTGAATGACCTGAACAAAGCGCTGGAACTAAAGCCGGATAACATCATGGGGAACAAGTTCCGAGGCTTCGCCGAGCTCGGCCTCAGCCAATGGGACAAGGCCGTCGCCGATTTCACCGCCGTGATCCAAAAAAAACCGGACGATCTGCAGAGCTATGACCGGCGCGCGTTAGCCTATCGAGGCATGAAAAACTACGACGCGGCCATCGCCGATTACACATTTCTCCTGAGCAAGAATCCGAATGATGTCGAGGCGTTAACGAAGCGTGGCTACACCTACAGTCTTGCGTTGCAGTACGAAAAGGCCATTCCCGATTACGAGGCCGCGCTAAAAATAAACCCGCAGGACAATGATACGTTTCAGCGCTTGCAATATGCGCAGTCGATGCTGGCCAAGAGAAATGCATCGCCTCCACCCGCTGCTTCGCCATCGCCGACGCCGACACCTGAAAAACCAAGTCTAATCAGTTTGATCAATCCGCTGTATGTCGGGATTGGTATCGTAGCGCTCATCATCATCGCGGTGATCGTGCGGTTCCTCACACGTGGGAAGGCTGAAGAGACAAGCAATATCATCCGCTGAAACGCGTATGCTGTAGTGTCCGCTGTCCTCAACGGAGTTGCCTTTTGTTCTCGCATTTCGCAGCACTTAGGACAACGCACTCTGCTGCACGCAATCTTTGCGCCGACGCCACAAAAGAAATTTCTTTGACACAATGATGGGCGCGATTAGCTTGCGGACGCTTTTTGCTGGAACGAAGCGGTCCCATGGTCGTTCAAATTGCAAATTTGACGCGGCTCTGGGACTTTTGAATCTCTGGCAGGAAGCAACCGGTTTGCCACTCGGCTCGCCGCGGAGGCGCTGGGCTGGCGAAAAGCAGGCCCATGTAGCTCAGTTGGTAGAGCACGTCCTTGGTAAGGACGAGGTCACCGGTTCAATCCCGGTCATGGGCTCAAAAGAACTCGCGACCGGCAGTGGAGAGTTAGAAGAAAAGACGAAGTTTAATTAAACAGGAGAATTGAAATGGCTAAGGAAGCATTTAAACGCGACAAGCCGCACGTGAACGTCGGCACGATCGGACATGTGGACCACGGCAAGACGACCCTGACAGCAGCCATCACGATGGTGCTGAACAAAAAAGGTATGGCCGAGGTGCGCGCGTACGAATCCATCGATAACGCGCCGGAGGAAAAAGAGCGGGGAATCACGATCAACACGGCGCACGTGGAGTATTCGAGCGAGAAACGTCACTATGCCCACGTCGATTGCCCCGGACACGCTGACTACGTCAAGAACATGATCACCGGCGCGGCACAAATGGATGGCGCCATCCTGGTTGTTTCTGCTGCGGACGGTCCAATGCCGCAGACGCGTGAACACATCCTGCTGGCGCGACAAGTAGGAGTGCCGTCTATCGTCGTGTTCCTAAACAAGGTCGACATGGTCGACGACCCAGAACTTCTTGATCTCGTGGAGATGGAAGTGCGCGATCTATTGACGCAGTATGAATTTCCAGGCGACAAAATTCCGATTGTCAAAGGCAGCGCGCTCAAGGCGCTGAATGGCGATGCAGAGGCAGAAAAGCAAGTGCTCGCGCTCGTGGAGGCGGTGGACGATTACGTTCCGGTGCCCGATCGCCCGGTCGATCAGCCGTTCCTGATGCCGATCGAAGACGTGTTCAATATTGAAGGCCGTGGCACCGTGGCCACGGGTCGTGTCGAGCGTGGCGTTCTCAAGAAAATGGGGGAAGTCGAGCTCGTAGGCGTTCGTCCGACCGCCAAGACGGTTGCGACCGACATCGAAATGTTCCGCAAGCTTCTCGATGAAGCGCGCGCGGGCGATAACGTTGGCGTTCTGTTGCGCGGCTTGAAGAAAGAGGAGGTCGAGCGCGGCCAGGTGATAGCGAAGCCCGGCTCCATCACGCCACATAAGAAATTTAAGGCGGAAGTTTACGTGCTGAGCAAAGAGGAAGGCGGCCGTCACACTCCATTTTTCACCAATTACCGGCCACAGTTTTATTTCCGCACCACGGATGTGACCGGTACCGTGAAATTGCCTGAAGGCGTAGAGATGGTGATGCCCGGCGACAACATCTCGATTGAGGTGGAGTTGATCACGCCCATCGCGATGGAAAAGACCATCCGGTTCGCCATTCGCGAGGGCGGCAAAACCGTCGGCGCGGGTCGCGTGAGCGATATTCTGGATTAAACTATCGCCTAATCGTGCTCGTGCTCCTGCTCATGATCGAGCGGAGCCGATTACGATCATGATTAGAAAATACGCCAGTAGCTCAATTGGTAGAGTAGCGGTCTCCAAAACCGTCGGTTGGGGGTTCGAGTCCCTCCTGGCGTGCTTGAGCGTAGACGCGGTTAAAAAGTTACAAAGGTACACTGCTAAAAAGGACATGATGCCGATGCCTTTGTAACCTTGTAATTCTCTTAACCTTTTTAACGTTCCAGATGATCACTAAAATTAAAACCTTCTTCAGCGAAGTAAAAGTTGAGCTGCAGAAGTGTTCCTGGCCATGGGACCCAAAGGAGAGGGGGTTCCGAAAGTACAAGGAACTGAGCGACTCCACTGTTGTGGTTGTGATCTCGATGGTTTTACTGGGCGGCTTTGTGTCGTTCTTTGATTTCGTTCTGGTGAACGTTGTGCACTTTTTCACTCGAATACACTGATTTATGGGACAGACACTCGCAGGGAAAGATCAATGGTTCGTTGTGCACGTGCTTTCCGGGCAGGAAAACAAGGTGCGCGAGAACATTCTCAAGCGCATTAAAACGGAGGAAATGGGGGATTTGATTTTCGAGGTGCTCGTTCCGACCGAGCGCGTGTCGGAAATTAAAAAAGGCAAAAAGAGTGAGACGACTCGGAAATTTTTTCCCGGATATCTGATCGTTAACATGCAGTTGCTCGACGAAAACAATCAGCTCGTAGGACGCACGTGGTACTTTATTCGCGACACACCCGGCGTGATTGGGTTTGCGGGGACGAAGGACAAACCGATTCCGATGCGCCAATCGGAAGTGGACAACATGCTGGCGCAAATGAAAGAGCGCGAAGAAAAGGTGAAGCCAAAAGTCAGCTTTGAGGTGGGCGAATCGGTGAAAGTCGCCGATGGTCCGTTCCAAAACCAGACTGGCATCGTTGAGGAAATCGATCCCGACCGCGGCAAGCTACGCGTCTCTGTGACTATTTTCGGTCGCGCCACTCCGGTGGAACTGGAATACTGGCAGGTCGAACGCGGATAAGCTCTACCAACAATCAACTCTCAACCGGGGACTTTTCGAAATGGCAGCAAAAGAAAAAATAGCAGAGATCAAACTCCAGATTCCGGCCGGACAAGCTAACCCCGCACCTCCGGTAGGCACGGCGCTCGGTCCGCGCGGCGTCAACATCATGGCGTTCTGCAAAGAGTTTAACGCCGCCACGCAGAAACAAGCCGGCGACATTCTCCCAGTCGTCATAACGGTTTACAAAGACAAATCATTCACGTTCATCACCAAGAGCCCGCCTGCTGCGGTTCTGTTGAAAAAAGCAGCCAACATCGCCGCCGGTTCGAAAGAGCCGAACAAAACTAAAGTCGGCAAAGTGACGCGCAAACAGGTGATGGACATCGTGAACACAAAGCGCAAAGATCTGAACGCGCGCGACGACGAAGCCGCCTTCCGCATCATCGCGGGCACGGCCCGCCAAATGGGCCTCGAAATCGCCGATTAGGCTGTGTACCGATGAGTGCCTGACCGCGCCACCCCCCGAATTGATTCGCCTTTAATTGCTGAACAATTCAGCGTACTTCTGGTCGCGCACGGATGTATGCGTCAACGATAGGCGAGTTGGAAAACTTCGCACAAAGCCACGACGGCTGGTTATTTCGCGGCAGTCGTCCCGACTGGAAACTCGAGACTTCACTTGAGCGGACATCTCGGCGATGCGGTGTGGCTCAGGATGAATATGAAAGGTCGATAGTGCCAGAGTTTCAACGGCACGCGCATACATACCTCGTCCGGGTTCCTGAAATTACAGATACGCTCGAATGGCTTGCGCTGATGCAGCATTACGGGGCGCCAACACGCCTTTTAGACTTCACGTATTCGTTTTGGATCGCCTTATTCTTTGCTTTTGAGGAGGCGGAAAATGACTGTGCTGTTGTTGCTCTGGATCCCTCATCGCTGGGTGATAAACAAGGACGAGATTTCAACCTCATTCTTAGAGAAAATATCGAAACTGGAGCGCACACTAACGACTTCCTCTACGAAGACGTTCCGTTCTTCACAAATGCTCGCCTCGCGATCCAGAAGGGCACGTTCGTTTTCTCATTGAACTTGCGTCGGACCTTCCACGAGCTGCTAGTTCAAAACCAGAAGATATTTACGCAATTGATAGTGCGGACGGGGTTGTTTCCGGAAATCCGAAGAAGATTGAATGATTTCAACTGCAACAGTCGCGTTTTGTTCCCTGGTATTGACGGCTATGCCCGTTACTTCGGGAACCATACGTTCTGACAAGATCGGTTAGACGTTTGTGCCTTCTTTCCGCTTCGAAAATACAAAGCCCAAGCCTGCGGATGCAGACATGATCAACGACTTGCAGAGGGTCGCCAGTGGGACCGCGAGCTCGCATGTGTCGCAAAATACGTATAGGCGTTTAGGTGTTCACTCTTCGACGGTGATCAAAACGAGGTTCGGCTCTTGGAACAGAGCACTTTTAGCTGCGGGTTTGAACATAGCGCATCGACCTAACGTTACATCCGAAGAACTTTTCGCCAATCTCATCGCGGTATGGACAAAGCTGGGCAGGCAACCTCGTAAGCGCGAAATGACTGGGCCTCTGTCAACGTTTACAGCCGATCCGTATGTCAATCGTTTTGGAGGATGGCTATCCGCGATTAAGGCTTTGTTGCTTATGCGAAACACTGATTCGAAAAGCGTTACTGAAAGCCCACCGACGCAGCCACTAGCTTCGCGTGGACCACGGGATCCGTCGCTGCGGCTCCGCTTTCGTGTAATGCTTCGCGACAACTTTCGCTGTCGTGCTTGCGGTCGCTCTCCTGCAACTCAGCCCGGGGTATTACTTCACGTCGATCACATTCATCCGTGGGTAGAAGGCGGCCCCACGACTTATGAGAATCTCCAGACGCTTTGTGCGGATTGCAATCTAGGTAAGGCGGCCCTGTTCGTGCCGAAAAGCGACGCTTTGCGGACGCCTTAATGACTCTGCAGCGAACGTGCGCTTATGCGCCAAAATCATTTAGTGATAAGGGCCCAGAGTCTCGGCTACACCTAAGTATTCCCAGCGCTGCAGCGCGATCGGGACGTTGCCATTCTTCCACACGAAATCGTGGAAGGCGCGGAGATTGAATTTGTCGCCTTGTTGCATGCGCGCCTCGGCGAGAAATTTCACGATCTGCAATTTCCCGATCTGGTAAGTAATGGCCTGACCAGGACCCGTGGAGAACGCGATCGCTTCTTGGCGCGCGGTCTGTTCGTCCATCGGCACTTTTTCCTGTAGATATCTGGCAGCTTGTCCAAGGGTGAATTCGCCGAGCGCGAGTTTCACGTCCACCTCCACGCGCAGCGCGCGCAGCCGCATGAAATTGTAAATGATCTCGCGCGTGTGCGGGCTGTCATCGAAGAGACCGGCCTGTAACATCATTTCCTCGGCATAAAAGCCGATCCCTTCATTCGCGCCCGAGTCGTAGTAATGGCGACGGATCGGGTCCTCATGTTTCCAGGAGAGACAAAGCTGAAAATAATGACCGGGAATACCTTCGTGAACGGTGATTGGTCGCGGATCCATCGCTGTCGCGCGCCAGAAGTAGCCAAGTTTCTCCGAAGGTTCCGGCACGTAACGAATGCAGTTCTCTTTCAAGCGCGAGGGCGACGTGAAGTCATCGTTTTCAGTAAAACCGAGAGCGCGCAAATATTCGGGAGTCGGCCGAAGGGTGTAATGCTGGATCCAATCTGGCACCGTGAGGATGCCGCGCTCTTCGAGAAATTTCCGGATTTGGAGTTCTTTATCCGCCGCGTCCTTGATCCAGCTGTTGATGTCCGTCGCGATTTTAAGTAGCGGCACATCTTTGTTCCGGTTTTTCTCGTACGCTTCAAATGCAACCGCTCGATTCCATTCCTGTCGTCCCATCGCCAGCAATTCTTCCGGCGTGAACGGCATGAGCGCGACGTTCCGCAAAAACCAGATGTAGGTGTCTCGGCCGAGCGCCGTTTGTTGAGGCAGACTCGGCAGCTTCTGTTTGAGCTGCTGCTGAAACTTCTCGAGCGCATCTGCCGCGCGCACGCAAGCGCTATTCAATTTGTCTGGATTTAGAGTTGTCGATGGTGCGAGAGAGCTCGCCATCTTGCGGAGCCCCTCGCGAATGCCATCGAGATTGTTGATCGCGACTGTGGCGAATGGCGCAGGCGGCTTGTCGAGGCTCTCTGCTCCCTGCTGCAAGATCGAGGGAATATTTTCAACGCGCGTGAGAATCTCGCGACTGCGCGCCTCATCGTACGGTGGCGGCACTGTGAGCGCTTCGACGAGGGCAGTGAGCGTCTGCGCGATGTAAAAATTCGGGTCGCGTTTCCAGCGCGGATTCATATCGAGCTCCCACCGAACCCGCGACAACGCCGAGCCGATCAATTTATGATCGACTTGCTGCGGAATCGGCCAAGTGGTCGCATCCAGTTTTTTCCAGCGCGCTTCGAACTCAGCGAAATCTTTTCGTTGTTTGTCGATGCTAGCTCGCGACCAATCGCGAATTCCGCCCGGCCGCTCGATCCGATTGACATCGTCCCCGGTAAACGGCGCGTATTTCGCGCGCCACGTCCAGAAATCGTCAGCGAGCTTGTCGAGCGCGCCGGAATTCGCGGCAGCATTGACGCCGGTTTCACACGCGAGATAGCTGAGATAATGCCGCAGCTTCCATTCGCCGGCTGGGTTCTTCTGCCAAAGCTCGATTCCGCGCGAAACTCTTTGCGTCTGTCCCTGCGGTGTTTTGATTGTGCTCGTCCAGTGGTCGCGCACAAATGCAAACCTGCTCGAGGTGAGGATTTCCTCGGGCTCGAAATCAATCGACCGTTGCCGATCATTCTGCGCGAACGAACGTGTATAGCTATCGCGTAGCTTGGCCAGATCGTCCGGCGTGTTGCCCGCGTACAAACCGGTGATCGACGGATCGTACGGCGCAAGCGTGCCGGCCAGATCCCGGCGGTTGTACGATTCTCGCCAGCGCATTAGCGTCTGCCACACGTCGGCGGCTGCGCCACTAAATGTACCGGGGGAGATGCTCGGCAGGCGTATCTCGCATGATAATTTCACCGGTCGCTTGTCGGCTGGGATGGTAAAAGAGCGAACGATTTTCCAAGTCTCACCTTCTCGCCGGAGAATATCGACGCTTCGATTCGTCAAGCGGACCGAACTTGAGCCGTCCGGTTGCGTTTCGATGAGCTGCCAATCTGCCAGCGCGTACGCAAGATCGCCGTCGCCATCGATTTCCATCTCTACCGGGTTCCACGTCCGTTTCGGCCCGTTTGCGGCTAGTGATTTTTCGTATGACGCGCGAATTTCCTCGATCCCGGCATCTTTTGCACCGGCGAACGTCGAGATCGCGTCTTCTGCAAAGATGTTTATCGTGCCGGCAAGATTTTTAGCGTCGTACGCCGCGAGCCACTCTTTGTACTTCTCGCGAATTGCTGAAGTCGCGTCAGCGCTGTTTGCACGCGCGGTCGGCGGAATGCCAACTAATACAACCGCGACAACAGAAACTGCAGCCCACTTTTTTTTCATGAACGAATTAATCCGCCCCGCGGCGCAACGTGACGACGTGAGGATCTTTGTCGGGCCGGTACATTGAGGCGCCGTAAGACAAGGCAGCGGATTTTTCGCGCGCATAACGAACGTGGTTCAGCTTGTCATCCCAGTGTTCCATGTAAGAACAATTCGCCGTTTTCTTGCTGCTCGGGATTGGCACGTACCGATTCTCCGTAAGCGTGAGAAACGCGGTTTCACCCGGAAGCGGGATTGGCGTAGCCCAGTTCGGTGAAAGCCTGACAAATCGCGGCCCGTTTAAATCCAGCGCGAACACCGTGTCGCCGTCAGTGCTGTTCAAATGCAGACCGAAGAATGCGAGCCGCAGCGCGCCTTCAAAGAGGAAATGCCGATTTTTGTCCTGGCGATCGTGAAGGATCTCGAATGCGCCCTCAAATCCGGGGATTTTGCCAAACTCGGTTTCAATCCCAGTTTTCAAATCGCGCAGCACGTAATGCTTGCCATGACCGGGGCCATCGATCTGATCGTTCTCATCGTTTGGCTCTTCCCGTAGAATCAATTCGACAGAACCATCAGGCGATTTGTAAGTGGGTGCTGGTGTTGCGGTGGGTGAACCAGATTCTGCTGGCGTGCTTGTCCCGCTCGCCGAAGTCGGTTCTTCCGGCTCGATGTTTGTGAAGTACGGCGAGCTCTTGGCCTGCGTGTACCAATCGGGTGCTGCGTCGAGTTTCTTCAAGTGTAGCCCATGTGGCTCGACGCTCCAAAATTCGCGCGCGGCTTTGGGCTTTTCGCGCGCGAAGACAATCACACTGCCATCCGGCGAGAAAATTGGACCGGAATCCTGTTCTGAATTCTGGTTGGTGAGTTGCCGCAAAAGTTTTCCGTCTTCGCGATACAAATACAGATGAGCGTGACTGGTTCCTTCCGCCTGCAAATAACGGATAGCGATCACAATCTCGGAGGCCGCCTTTGCCTGGACGTCTAAAATCGCAAACGCGCTGAATAACAACGCTTTCGCAACTCGTCGAGTTACCGCCAGTTTGTCGAAAATCATGCCCGGTCTGTTTTCAATCGTTTCTCCCGTTCAAACCTTTCAATCGCGAGTTGGATCAGCCTATCGATTAACTCGCTGTAAGAGATGCCGGTCGCTTCCCAGAGCTTCGGGTACATGCTGATTCGAGTGAACCCGGGAATAGTGTTGATCTCATTGACGATAATCTCTTCCCCGTTCCTTAAGAAGAAATCGACACGCGCCATTCCCTCACAGCAAAGTGTGGAAAACGTCTTGATCGCCAGCTGGCGGATACGCTCCGAAGTCGCCGGCGGCAGCTTGGCCGGTATCTCCAGCACGGCGCCATCTTCATCGAGGTATTTCGCTTCGTACGAGTAGAATTCGTGGCGCGGCAAGATCTCCCCGGGCACCGAAGCAATGGGATTCTCGTTGCCGAGGACAGAACATTCTATCTCGCGCCCCATGATGAATTCTTCGATCAAGATCTTGTTGTCGTAATTGAACGCATCACGGACTGCGCGCTCGAAGGCTGCGCGCTCTGTGACTTTATGAATGCCGACCGATGAGCCCAAGTTTGCCGGTTTCACGAAAAGCGGCAAACCGAGTTCCGCGCGCGCGTCTTCGAAACTGATTTCCTTGGAGGAATATCTATTGACTGTGATGAATCGGCCAATGGGAATGCCGGCATCCCTTAGCAATCGCTTCATGACGTCCTTGTCCATGCCAACGGCTGAACCGAGCACGCCGGCCCCGACGAACGCGATATTAGCGAGCTTCAACAGTCCCTGGACGGTGCCGTCCTCGCCGAAGGGGCCGTGCAACACAGGGAAAATCACGTCCAGGCGGCCGAGCTTTTGCTCTCCAGAAAAGGCCACCAATTGGTCTTCTTGTTTCCCGAAAACGAGCGCGAGATTTTCGCCTTTGTCCGGCACCTCGGGCAACCCGGATTCAACTGACGGCAGCAGCAATCGAGAGCCTTCACTGAGATGCCATACGCCCTTTTTGTCGATCCCGATCAATACGACCTCGTATTTCTTCGAATCGATCGCGTCGATGATATTCTTCGCCGACTGGAGGGAGACTTCATGCTCGGCTGAGCGGCCGCCGAACAGTATTCCGACACGAATCTTTCTAGCCATCAGTTTTTTATTGTTGCAAAGTCGCCGCCTCGCGGACTGGCAATTGGATCACGCTGGCGTGCTCTGCGTCGTGATAGATCTGAACGTGACAGGTGCGCGCGTCTTTCGCCGTTTCTTCTGCAACGACTCCACTGGAACAATAATTCTTTTGCCAAAAAATTGAATTCACGGCGGTGACAATCAGGCGCAGTCGGCTGCCTTTCATCAAACGTCGCGCGATGAACAATCCCGGATTAAAATCGCATTTTACGATCTCGCCCGGTTTAACGAGCTTTGGTTCGCGCAATGACTCGCGATAGCGCAGCCGGCGCTGGTCGCTCCAAAGCGCGATGCTTGTGCCGTCCGGTTGAATTTCGTACAGATCGCACTCGAGATCGACATCTGGCGTGTCGATGGACAACCATAGCGTTAGCGCCGGACAACCGACCAATGGCGTTTCACTAAGTAGCGGCTCAGTGTGATAGACCAATCCATCCTTGCCGATGCTCAACGCGAAAGTCTGATCAAGTGCGGCGGTTTTTTCTTTCGGATCGGTGCCCTCGACGTTCTCGCCGCGGATTGTATCGAGTGGATCGTAAGTGAATTTGCCGGGCGGAATCATGCCGACGCCCTCTTTTGGCCGAGTTGGATGCAAAGATCCGGAACGAAAGGCGCCGTTTCCCAGCACCGGTCCTGTTTCGAGATAAAACGTTTTTGGATTTGCAACCAGCGTCTCAAAGTTATCGGCGTATTTCCATTCGCCGTTCGCGCCGGAATTGCCTGTTGCGAGTAAATAATACGCGACCTGATTTTTGAGGAATGCCGGCTTCGGTCCTGCTTTCAAGGTCCAGTCGTACCACTGGCGGTGCAGATCGTTCAAATCGACCATTGCTCCGGGACCAAACTTTACCCCGCCGACTTCATCCGTAGGCGTGCGCGTGCCGGCATGGTCCCATGGGCCGATGATCAAAAAATGTTTCGCCCGAGTTTCCGGAGAGGCATTTGCGAGATGGTCCCGATAATAGGAAAGCGCGCCCAGTTCATCGCCATCGTATTGGCCCGTGATTGTCAAAATTGGCAGCGTGATCTTTTTAAACTGATTACTCGTCGGCAGCATCGCGTCGTAGTACACGTCGGTCATTGGGTGCTTGAGAATACGCTGAAAATTAACCGATGGATTTCCCACAAATGAATCGAGCGATTTAAAAGGGATGTGCTTCTTGTAAGCGTCCAGAAACTTTGTGCGCCAGAATTTTTGATCGCCAAAAAGATGGTCCTGTGCCGTGTGACCGCTGGTGAGCGTGAACCATTGCATATCATAAGTCAGTCCAATGTTGTTATAAGAGGGATAATCGAGGCCCGGATGGGCGGCCGCCGCCGGAACAATCGTCGCCAGATGCGGCGGGAATTCCTTCGCGGTGGCCCATTGATCGAACCCCGCGTACGAACCGCCCCACATCGCGACCTTGCCGTCGCAAAACGGTTGCTTCGCCAGCCATTCGACAACGTCGTGTCCGTCGCGCGGCTCATTGGCAAATGGTTCGAACTCGCCGCTGGAATTTCCACGGCCGCGTACATCGACGAGCGCGAAAACGTAACCATGCGATGCGAAGTAGGCGCCACGGGCGTGGTAGGTGTCTGAAATGTAAGGCGTCAGCGTAAAGATCACCGGCGTCTTCGAAGAAGAGCCATCAGGGGTTTTCGGCAAATATAATGTCGCGTTCAGTTCGATCTTGTCGCGCATCGGGATCTTAACGCCCCATTGTAGATCATAATCCGTAGGCGGTTTTGCGGGGGATGGCGCTGGCGTAGGAGATTGCGCAATGATGTTTGTGACGAGGGCCGTGTACAGGGCTACAACCAGGATCGCCTGTTTCATGTCGCGGCAATTGAAGCGAAGCGCCCGGACGGAGACAAGGGTTCTTTCACCCGCTAAAAAACGGCGCGAGGACGCGCGCGCACTCCCAAAGCTGTCGCAAAATGAAACGGGGGCTTTTGGTGAATTTCGCACGAAGTGCTTTCGGAGTGCGATGCGTCCTCGCATCGCTTTCATAGTTTGCAGCAAAGCCAGTTTACGAGACGATACGCAAATGGCGCGCCGAGCCTCGAGCAACACACAATCTCAAAAGGAGATGACGCCAAGGACCGCGTCAAAGCCTGTGCGCGAGGCGAATGCAAGGACAATTTCTTGGTCTCCAGCAGAGTTGCTCTGCGCTGCCGCAGTATTTCTTGCTGCACTCGTTGTTTATATCTGGACCCTTGCGCCGACGGTTACCCTGGTGGACAGCGGCGAACTGATTGTCGTCGCTCAAGGGCTTGGTGTTGCGCATCCGCCTGGCTTTCCTCTCTGGGTCATGCTCGCGCATCTCGCATCGCTCGTGCCCTTCGGAAACGTCGCGGTGCGGATCAATTTTTCGTCGGCTCTTTTCGCGGCGCTTGCTTCCGCGGTGCTCACTCTCGTTGTGGCAGAGTTAGGGATCACCGCTTCATATGTGGCGACCTCGAAAAAAAGAGGTGTGCAACAGAGAAAAAGCAGCGGCGATTCAGGCATCAGCCATCTTTTGACCCTGGCGCCGGCACTGGGTGCGGGCTTGCTCATGACCTTTTCTCGGACCCTTTGGTCGTACGCAACGATCACCGAGGTTTACACTTTAAACACGCTACTGATCCTGACTGTTTTTTTTCTGATGCTTCGGTGGCGGCGATACATCGTCGCAGAGCAAAGTGATATCAAAACGGCGATCACGAAGCACGACGGCTGGCTTTACGCTGCGGCGGCGGTCTTTGGGTTGGCATTGGGCGATCACCATGTGACGGTGGGCCTGACACTTCCAGCAGTGGCCGTCATTGTTTGGAGGACACAGGGGCTGCGATTTTTTACAAGTCGTCGGCTCTTGTACGCTGCGCTAATTTCCATCGGCGCGCTCGTAGCTGTTTATGCGTATTTGCCATTTGCGGCGTCGCGTTCGCCCGTTATCAACTGGGGTAATCCGCGCTCGCTGCAAGAAATCTGGTGGCATATTACCGGCCGGCAGTATCGGGTGTTCCTCTCGTTTACGCCAAATGTAGTGGGAACGCAGTTTGTGGAATTCTGCGGAATGGCGTTGCGCGAATTCGGACCTGCATGGCTGCCCGGGGCGGTAGTCCTGGCTTTCGCGGGTTTCACCAGCGCCTACAAATCCGACCGAACGAGCTTTTGGTTTCTCTCGATTGTTGTGGTTTCGAATCTGGCTTACGACCTCAGCTACCAAATTGCCGAAGATAAGGATGCGTACTATTTGCCGGTGTTCGTCTCAATCGCGATCGCTGCCGGCCTCGGCATTCGTTGGGTAATCCAGATGACTGTCTCCAAATCGACGGCGGCAAACAATCCGTATTGGGTCGCAGCAATTGCTGTTCTACTCGTGTCTGTGACGGCCTTTGCCGCGAACTTGCCGTTCAACAATCGCAGGCATTACTTTATTGGGCACGATTATGTTGAAAATCTGCTGAGCACCGTCGAGCCGAATGGACTTTTATTAACGCAAGACTGGCAAGTCGCCTCCCCGATGTTCTACGTGCAGCAGATTGAAGGCCGCCGGAGGGATGCGAAGGTGATTGATCTTAATCTGCTGCGTCGGTCGTGGTATTTTAATTACCTGAGGCGCGCCCATCCCGATTTGATCGAGCGATCACGTGAGAAGATTGAGCGATTTGTTGAACTGCTCAAACAATGGGAGCACGATCCAGGAGCGTTCGCGAGGAACGCGCTGCTTACTCAAACGATAACCGAAGCATTTTTGGAAATGGTTCGGTCAATTGTCACGCAGGAACGCTCGGTCGCGCCGGTTTACATCACGAACGACTTATTAGCCGGGGACCCAAGCAACGGTGAGGCGACAAAGTGGATTACCCAAAACTATCAACTTGTTCCGCAAGGGCTCGTTTTTGAACTTGCGACTGACTCAACTTTTCACGATTCGCCAGAGCCACAGCTGCAGACCCGCGGTTTGGCTGATGGGACGCTGGAGTTTGAGAACAACGACGTCGTTAAGCTCAAGGTGTTGCCGACATATACAAGCATGCTCGTGAACCGCGGACGCTATCTCACGTTATTCAATCAACACGAGCGCGCGATTGCTGCCTTCAAGGAGGCGCTCGCATTGAATCCCGGACTCACTGCGGCGCGAGAAGGACTCGCGGAAAGCACAGCGAAACTGCGAATCCCCTAGAATTATTTTCGGGATAGGGTGGCACGTTTGCATATTCATTACTTGCGAGCTTGGCGGATCGCTTCTAGACCAGCGGAATGAAAATCACGTCTCGTGTCCTTTTGGTTTTGCTGTCTTTCGGGATACCGGCGCACGCGGCCGATGAAACGATCGCGCTGAAAGCGGCGCGGCTATTCGACGGCAAATCGAATTCACTCGTGCAAAACGGTGTGGTGATTGTGCAGGGTGACAAAATTGTCGATGCGGGAAGCAACCTGCCGATCCCAAGCGGCGCGCGAGTCATCGATCTTGGAGACACAACGCTTTGCCCCGGATTCATGGATGCGCACACACATCTGACCGCCGATTTCTCGGCTAATTACAACGAGCGTCGATTGCAAGAGCTCGATCTGAACGTTTCCGAGCAGGCGATTCGCGCGACGGTGTTTGCTCGCGCGACTGTTGAAGCGGGATTCACAACGGTGCGCGATTTGGGCAGCCGTTTTGTTGGCAGCCACGAATTCGTCGACGTGGCTCTGCGCAATTCAATCAACAAAGGGACGATCGTCGGTCCGCGAATGTTGGTGGCAACGAAGGGAATCGGCGCCACCGGTGGTCATTTCGATCCGACCAACGGGTTTCGTGATTTTCTTTTCGGACGCGAAGCGGATTACACCGACGGCATCGCGAATGGCCCTGATGAAATCCGAAAGGCGGTTCGCTTCGAGGTGAAGAATGGTGCAGATGTGATCAAGGCCGCAGTTTCTGGTGGCGTACTTTCACTCGCTGATGAGGTAGACACTCCGCAATTAACGCCAGCGGAAATGGCAGCACTCGCGGATGAATCGCACCGGTTGCGCAGAAAAGTGGCGGTGCATTGTCATGGCGATCAAGCTGCGCGCGAGGCGATTGAGGCCGGCGTCGATTCGATCGAGCACGGTTCTTTCATGAAACCGGAAACGCTCACTACGATGAAGAAGAAAGGCACATATCTGACGCCCACGTTGATGGCATCGGAGTGGATCATGGGCAAGCTCGCGAATTATCCGGTTGCCTTGCAGGAGAAAGCCAAAGCGGCCTTCAATGCGCGCTCGGAAATGTTTCGCAACGCCGTGAAGATGGGCGTTAAGATTTCATTTGGAACAGACGCAGCGGTCTATCCACATGGGGAAAACGCAAAGGAATTCAAGCTGATGGTCGATCTGGGCATGTCGCCGATCGACGCGCTGAAATCGGCTACTGCAAGCGACGCCGAGCTCTTCGGCGTCGCTCAAAAACTCGGCGCACTAGAAAAAGGGAAATTGGCCGACGTCATTGCCATTCCGGGTGATCCGACCTCCGACATTACCGCAACTGAGCGCGTTTCCTTCGTCATGAAGGAAGGCAAGATCATTCGTCACGGCCCACACGCAGCGCAAAAAGCTGCTGAATCAATGACGTCGCCAGATATTACAGCCTTGGGCGATTGAGGCCTCCACTGCGATTTGTTCGCACGGGACTTTGACAGCGCTAGAATAGCCGCTAATTTCCGTGCTCCGTCGCTGAATTGCACGGGACAATTTAAGCAGGAGCCTTGTTGCCAGAGCGAGTGACCGGGCATTTGAACTGCACACAAAAATGCAAAGAAATCGAAGTAAACGCTATCGCGCCGCCGCCGAGCAGGTCGACCGAAGCAAGACCTACAATCTTGCCGATGCTGTCTCGACGCTGAAGAAGTTTTCGCCGATAAGATTTGATCAAACTGTGACAGTTTCATTCAGACTCGGGGTTGATCCCAAACAGTCCGACCAGATGGTGCGCGGTACGTGCCCACTTCCCCATGGCAGCGGAAAGCAGGTGCGCGTGCTGGTGTTCGCAGAGGGTGAGGCTGCGCGCGCGGCGAAAGAAGCAGGCGCGGAATTTGTCGGGATGAAAGACTTGATTCAAAAATGCCAGGAAGGGTTCCAGGATTTTGATGTAGCGATTGCTACACCTGCGGCAATGGCGGATGTGCGCAAGCTTGGGAAAGTACTTGGTCCGCGCGGGCTAATGCCGAATCCCAGAACCGGCACGGTGACTGACGATACCGCCAAAGCTGTGCAAGAGGTGAAGGCGGGCCGCGTGGAATTCAAGCTCGACAAGAACGGCAACGTCGCGGTACCGGTCGGAAAGTTTTCATTCGAAGAAAACGCGCTTGTGGAAAATGGAAATGCCGTGATCGAAGCCGTTGTCCGGGCTCGTCCGGCGACAGCTAAAGGGCGCTACCTTGAAGGCGTGACAATCAGTGCGACTATGTCACCGGGAGTTCGCGTCGATCCGACGCCGTATTTGAATGCTTAGGGCACGCACCTGATATCGAAGAAAATGCGACCGGAAAAAACCAACATCGTTTCAGATTTGTCTGAGAAGCTGAAACGCTCGCCGTTTGTGATCGTGACCGATTACCAGCGCATGAAGGTTGCCAATTTCAGCGAATTGCGCAGCCGGCTGGCTCCAACAGGGGCGGAAATGCACGTCGTCAAGAACAATTTCCTTAAACGCGCCATGGCCGATTCCGGTTTTCCAGACGTCAGTGATCAGTTGGTCGGGCAGACGGCAATTGTTACTGGAGAAAACGATGTGGCACCGGTAGCCAAGATCTTTAAAACATTTGCGACCGAATTTAAAATCGCGGCTGTCAAAATTGGCTTCATTGATCGCGCAGTCCTATCGACTGCGGAATTGGAGACATTGGCAGAATTGCCGCCGCGCGAAACCTTGCAGGCGCAATTGCTGGGACTGCTTTTGTCGCCGGCAACACGTCTCGTTCGCCTTCTGAACGAGCCGGCTTCAGCACTTGCGCGGCTGTTGAAAGCGAAGGCTGAAAAGGAGGGAGCGCCAGCGACGTAGACTTTGTAGGGCATGCGCATCGCCTGCCTTGGCAACTCCAAACATTTCGGAGTTGCCCTACAAAAAACGAAAACTGACCGGATCGGCGGCTGTCGATCGTAATTCTCTGGAAGCTTTCAGAGGCGGCAATTGGAGGAAAAAACAAAATGGCAGATACAGAAAAATTAGTGGAGCAACTTAGCAACCTGTCGGTGCTAGAGATTGCTGGATTGGTCAAGCAGCTTGAGGAAAAATGGGGAGTGAGCGCGGCCGCACCGGTAGCAGTGGCAGCGGGTCCAGTTTCAGGTGCTCCTGGTGCAGCGGCAGCTCCAGCGGCTGAGGAAAAGACGACGTTTGATGTGATCCTGACGGAAATGGGGGCCAACAAGATCGCTGTGATCAAAGAAGTCCGTGGCGCAGCCCCTGGGCTCGGCCTGGCGGAAGCAAAGGCGCTGGTTGAAGGAGCACCCAAAACAATAAAGGAAGGTGTGACGAAGCAGGAGGCAGACGAGATAAAGAAAAAGATCGAGGCTGCCGGCGCGAAGGTCGAAATCAAATAAATAGTCCACTTTGAAGGGTGATCGCGGGACAAATTAGTTGCGCAGCGACTGATTTGGAGTAGAGTCGTGACTGGTTAAAGCCAGGTAGACGTATTTTTAACGGCACTAAAAGGCAAAACACATTATTGGCAACAAAACGGCAGGTCATCAATTTGACAACCTGCCGTTTTGGTGCCATTTTTGTGCCCTTCGCTCGTCGCTGAACTGATAAAATCTTGCCCAAGTCGGCTGCAGTTGGGGTGTCGCTGCGAGGTTTTAGCTCCTTAATCTTAGAGAACTATGTCGGAACGCATTTACTTTGGAAATATTAAGGAAGGCATTGAACCGCCAAATCTGATTGAGGTTCAGGCCAATTCATACATCGATTTCCTGCAAAAGGACGTCTCGTATTCGAAGCGCAAGAACCAGGGACTCCAGGCTGTTTTCAAAGAGGTTTTCCCGATCGAAAGCTACGACGAGAAAGCCGTCCTCGATTTCAGTCACTATGACATCGGTGAGCCGAAGCTGACCGCTCTGGAAGCGCAGCGGGAAGGCCAGACCTACAGCGCGCCTTTGCATGTCACCTTCCAATTGCGAGAGGAAAAAGGCACCAAGGAAGAGAAGGTTTACATGGGCGAAATCCCGCTGATGACACCTCAAGGCACTTTCGTCGTTAATGGCGCAGAGCGGGTGGTCGTAAGCCAGCTGCACCGCTCGCCGGGTATTGCGTTCGAATCAACCGTGCACGTCAATGGCAAAGTGCTTTACAGTTTCCGGATCATTCCCGATCGGGGTTCGTGGATTGAGGTGCAATTTGATACGGCAGATCTCCTTTACATTTATCTCGATCGCCGCAAGCGCCGCCGGAAGTTTTTGGCCACTACGTTCCTGCGCGCTCTCGGCTACGGGTCTGACGAAGAGGTGATCAAACTCTTTTACAACATTGAGACGCTGAAGCTAAGCGATAAGATGGATGAAGAGAAGCTGGCCACCAAAGTGCTGACTGCGGAAATCCGTGACGGCGAGGTGACGGTTGCTCGCGCGTTCGAGCCGCTAACCTTAGCGACGATCCGCCAGATCATGGCTCTCAAGATTCACGAGGTGAAAGTCATCGACATCTCGAACGATGACACAATCGTGAAGGCGCTGAGGAAAGACCCGGCGCACGATCAGGAAGAGGCGCTCAAGGACATCTACCGCCGTCTTCGCCCCGGCGATCCGCCAACGGTGGCGAACGCCCGCGCCTTGCTCAAAAGACTTTTCTTCGATCCGAAAAAATATGATCTTGGCCGTGTCGGTCGCTACAAGATCAATCAGAAACTCGGTATCAATGTCGATCCCACAGAACGTATTCTGACAGACAAAGATTTCATCGCAGCGATCAAGTATTTGATCAATTTAAGGCGAGGCGAAGGCACGCTGGACGATATCGATCATCTGGGGAGCAGGCGTGTGCGCACGGTAGGCGAATTACTCGCGAATCAATGCCGCGTCGGTCTTGCTCGCACCGAGCGTCTCGTCAAAGAGCGCATGACATTGTTCGACATCAACGTTGACGGAATGACGCCGCAGAAGCTGATTAATCCAAAAGCGCTCAGCGCGGTGATTCGTGATTTCTTTGGCCGCTCACAGCTATCACAATTCATGGACCAAACGAATCCGCTCGCGGAATTGACGCACAAGCGGCGCTTGTCTGCTCTTGGGCCCGGCGGTCTCAGCCGTGAGCGTGCCGGGTTCGAGGTGCGTGACGTTCATCCTTCGCACTATGGGCGTATTTGTCCCATCGAGACGCCAGAAGGGCCGAACATTGGGTTGATTAGCTCGATGAGCACTTTTGCCCGGATCAATGAGTTTGGGTTTATCGAGACGCCTTACCGGAAAGTGGAAAAGGGTCGAGTGACCGACGGGATCGAATATCTGACGGCCGATCGCGAAGAGAACTTCCTTGTAGCGCAAGCGAATGCTCCCGTGGATGGACGCGGACATTTCACGGGGGAAAAAGTTTCGGTGCGGTACCGTGGCGACTTTCTTGAGGTCGACCCAGCAAAGGTGAACTACATGGATGTCTCGCCGAAACAGCTTGTGTCAGTAGCAGCGGGCCTCATTCCGTTCCTTGAACACGACGATGCAAACCGGGCGCTTATGGGTTCCAACATGCAACGCCAGGGCGTGCCGCTGGTTGTTTCCGAGGCGCCGCTGGTAGGCACTGGGCTGGAACAAAAAGTTGCGCGAGACTCGTACGCGGTTGTTTTGGCCACCGACAGCGGTAAGGTCGCTTCGGTCGCTGCGGATCAAATCGTTGTCACCAAGGACGGCCACCTGCCTGAGAGCAAAAGGAAGCTTAAGACCGACCCGGAAGCTGGGATTTACGTCTACGAGCTCCGCAAATTCATGCGGTCAAACGCCGGCACGTGCGTGAATCAGAAGCCGATCGTGCGCAAAGGCCAGCACGTAAAACGCGGCCAAGTCATCGCTGACGGTCCAAATACCGATCACGGCGAGCTCGCACTGGGACGCAATGTGCTCGTCGCGTTCATGCCTTGGAACGGATACAACTTTGAAGATGCCATTATGATCTCGGAAAAAGTGGTGAAGGAGGACGTTTACACTTCCATCCACATCGATGAGTTCGAGATCGGCGCACGCGACACCAAGCTTGGTCCGGAGGAAATTACGCGCGACATACCGAATGTCAGCGAAGAAGCTTTACGTAACCTCGGTCCGGATGGCGTAGTGCGGGTCGGTGCGGAAGTCAAGCCGGGTGATATTCTTGTTGGAAAAATTACGCCGAAAAGCGAGACAGAATTGGCCCCTGAGGAACGTCTGCTTCGCGCGATTTTTGGCGAAAAAGCAGCGGACGTGAAGGACACATCGCTGACCGTCCCGTCCGGCACCTACGGAATCGTGATGGACGTAAAGGTCTCGTCTCGTCGGGAAGTTTCACGCGAAAAACTTACGCCGGCAGAAACCAGGCGACAGCTCAAGACCATCAGCGAAGAACATAAGCGCAAGAAAGAGGCGCTCGTTGAACAGTTGACCGATTCACTTTCGAATGTCCTGTTGGGCGAAAAAGTTCCTCTCGACGTCGTAAATGCTAAGAACGGCGAGATCATTATTCCAGCCAATCGGAAAATTACCAAAACCTTGTTGCGAAAGCTGGCAACGGCGCATGATCACATCGAGATCGACCCGAGTCCGATTCGGAATAGGATTCGCGAAATCATTGGCTCTTATGAGCATAAGTTCGCAGAGCTCGAGCTCGAGCGCGATCGCGCAACAGATCGCGTCGAGAGCGGAGACGACATCGATCCCGGGATCATCAAGCAGGTTAAGGTCTATATCGCGAGCAAGCGAAAGCTAAGTGTCGGCGATAAGATGGCCGGACGCCACGGTAACAAAGGCGTGGTCGCCCGGATTGTGCCTGAAGAAGACATGCCTTTTCTCGCAGACGGAACGCCGGTTGAAATCGTCCTAAATCCATTGGGCGTTCCCAGCCGCATGAACGTGGGACAAGTGTTGGAAACGCATCTTGGAGTTGCTGCGAAGGCGCTTGGATTCAAAGTCGCTACTCCGGTATTCGACGGTATTAAGGAAAAACAGATTCGCGAGTACCTACACGACGCGACGAAGAAGGAGGGCTTCAGCTGGGTGCAGGACAGCGGCAAAGCGCGCCTGTTCGACGGGCGGACTGGTGATCCCTTCGATCAGGAAGTAGTGGTCGGCTACATCTACATGATGAAACTCGGCCACCTCGTCGCGGACAAGATTCACGCGCGCGCGGTCGGCCCGTATTCGCTTGTTACCCAGCAGCCGCTGGGCGGCAAAGCACAATACGGTGGCCAACGCTTTGGCGAAATGGAGGTCTGGGCTCTTGAAGCGTACGGTGCCGCCTACACTTTACAGGAGCTGCTAACAGTTAAATCCGACGATGTGCAGGGGAGAACTCGCATCTACGAGTCCATCGTTAAAGGGGATAACTCACTGGAAGCGGGTACACCCGAATCGTTCAACGTCTTGATTAAGGAAATGCAAAGCCTCGGTCTGGACGTGAAGGTTGGTGGGCAAGCGCCCACCTTTCTGGAGAGCGTGGCATAATTTTTAATTCACAATTCATTTGGACAAATCATGAACGAACATTCCTGGCGTGAGTTAGTGGGCGAAGAGCGCCCCGTAGGTTTTGATCAAGTCGCGATCGGTGTCGCTTCCAGCGATACCATGCGGTCGTGGAGCAAAGGGGAAGTCAAAAATCCAGAGACAATTAACTACCGCACTTTCAAGCCGGAGAAGGGCGGCCTTTTCTGCGAACGCATTTTTGGGCCGACGCGAGATTGGGAGTGCTCCTGCGGAAAGTATAAGCGCATTAAACACAAAGGCGTTATCTGTGACCGGTGTGGCGTGGAAGTTACCCTGGCGCGTGTGCGTCGCGAACGGATGGGCCACATCGAATTAGCGGTGCCCGTTTCGCACATCTGGTTTTACAAGTGCATGCCCTCGCGTATCGGACTCATGCTCGACATGAGCGCGCGTCAGCTCGAGCGCGTCATCTACTACGAGGATTACATCGTAATTGATCCGGGCAAGACGCCGTTGCAAAAAACGCAGTTGCTTAATGAAGTCGAATACCGCGAAGCGCAGGAGCAATACGGCGAAGATTTCGTTGCCGGGATGGGCGCTGAAGCAATCAGGAAGCTTCTGGCCGAGATCGACCTTAACAAGCTCAACAAAGAGCTGGAGAAAGCGATGGCCGCGACCAAGAGCAAGCAGATTCGCAAAAAACTGGCCAAGCGTCTCAAGCTCGTTCAAGGATTCCAGAATTCACATGCGCGCCCGGAGTGGATGATTCTCGATGTGTTGCCGGTTATTCCGCCGGATTTGCGTCCGTTGGTGCCGCTGGAAGGCGGGCGTTTCGCGACGTCGGACCTGAACGACCTTTACCGCCGTGTTATCAATCGTAACAATCGGCTCAAAAACCTTCTGCTGCTTAAAACGCCAGACGTCATCATCCGCAATGAAAAGCGGATGTTGCAGGAAGCGGTGGACGCTTTATTCGATAACGGCAGACATGGTCGCGCCGTCACAGGCGCGGGTAATCGGCCTCTCAAATCGCTGAGCGACATGCTCAAGGGCAAAGGCGGCCGTTTCCGCCAAAACTTGCTGGGTAAGCGTGTCGATTACTCAGGTCGCTCCGTGATTGTCATCGGTCCGGAGCTCAAGCTGCATCAGTGCGGCTTGCCGAAGAAGATGGCGCTCGTGCTTTTTGAGCCGTTTATCATCCGCAGGCTGAAAGACCTTGGTTACGTCCACACAGTGCGTAGCGCAAAGAAGATGATCGAGCGCCAGACTCCGGAGGTCTGGGACATTCTCGAGGAAGTAACCAAGGGTCATCCGGTGTTGCTGAATCGCGCGCCCACTTTGCATCGACTGTCGATTCAGGCCTTTGAACCCCAATTGATTGAGGGCGAAGCCATTCGCATTCATCCGCTCGTTTGCACCGCTTACAACGCGGACTTCGACGGAGACCAAATGGCAGTGCATGTACCGCTCTCAGTTGAGGCGCAAATGGAAGCGCGCATGCTCATGCTCGCTCCGAACAACATTTTCTCTCCGTCCAGCGGCAAGCCCATTACGACGCCTTCCCAGGACATCACGCTCGGTTGTTACTACCTCACCCAAAATCCCCGAGGTCAAAGTAAGGACGGCCAACGGTTTCCGCTCTTCACCGATGCCGCCGAAGTGGAATTCGCTATGGCCGAGGGCAGCGTTCGCACGCACGACCGGATTCGCATCAAGAACCGCGATTTGGGAACGAAAACCATCTACGGCAATGCAGAAGCCAAAACCATCGAAACCACTCCAGGTCGCGTGATTTTCAATGAGATTTGGCCGAGCCAACTTGGATTTTTCAACAAGCCTGCCGGCAAAAAGCAGCTCAGCGACATTATCTGGCGCTGTTACCAAATCGCTGGCCCAGCGGAAACAGTGGCGACTCTGGATAAATTAAAGGAGCTCGGTTTCGCAGAAGCAACTAAGGCCGGTATCTCGATCGGGATTTCAGATATGATTATTCCGAAAGAGAAGCAGACAGAGCTTGAAAATGCCTACAAGCAGATTCGGCAGGTGGAGCAGCAATATCGCAAAGGTATCATCACCGATGGCGAGCGTTACAACAAGGTGATCGATATCTGGACGCACGCCGGCGACGAAATCTCCAGCGGACTGTTCCGCACGCTGGAGCACAACGAGGGGCGAAAGGAGTTGAATCCAGTCTATCTGATGGTCGACTCCGGCGCGCGAGGCAATCGCCAGCAGGTGCGTCAGCTCGCAGGCATGCGCGGTCTGATGGCCAAGCCGTCAGGTGAAATCATCGAACGCCCGATTACGTCGAACTTCCGCGAAGGGCTCAGCGTGCTCGAGTACTTCATTTCCACTCACGGCGCTCGTAAAGGTCTTGCCGATACTGCGCTCAAGACTGCCGACTCCGGCTATCTGACGCGCAAGCTGGTGGACGCGGCACAGGACGTGATCATCAACGAACAAGACTGTGGCACGGTGAACGGCATTATTGTTCGCTCAATTTATGAAGGGGACGAGGAAGTAGTTGATCTTGGGCAGCGCATTATCGGGCGCGTCAGTTGCGAGACAATTGCCGATCCGGTCGATAAGAAGAGAAAAATCGTCAAAGCAAACCAGTTTATCGATGAAAAGATCGCGGCAGAACTTCAGCGAGTAGGCGTGGAAAGTTTGAAAATTCGCTCAGTTCTTACCTGCGAGTGTGGCCGTGGAGTATGCGCGATGTGTTATGGGCGCAACCTCGCCACCGGTCAGTTCGTTAAGCTTGGCGAAGCTGTGGGGATTATCGCCGCGCAATCAATCGGCGAGCCTGGCACTCAATTGACGATGCGGACATTTCACATTGGTGGCACGGCGAGCCAGACGTTTAAGCAACCGATCATCAAAGCGAAGAACGATGGCACTGTCCAGTTTAACGATCTACGCACGGTACAGGCGCTCGACGGCAGTTGGATTGTTCTAAACAAAAACGGCTCAATCAGTGTGCATAATGCCGAAGGACGGGAGCTTGAGCGTTACAACGTGGTGATCGGCTCAATGATCTCCAAAGGCGACGGAGCTACGGTCAAGAAAGGCGACACGTTTGTGCAATGGGACCCTTATAACGTGCCGATTCTCACAGATAAAGGTGGGAAGGTCGAATTCCGCGACATGATTGCCGGAGTTACGATCAAACGCGACGTCGACGAGGCGACCGGCCTCATGGGGACTGTAATCATCGAGCATAAGGAGGATTTGCACCCGCAGATCGTCATCGTGGATGACAAAAAAGAAGTGCTTGCGAGTTACTCCATTCCGGCCGGTGCTCACGTAATTGTGGAGGAAGGCCAGAAAGTGCGCGCCGGGGCGCTGCTGGCAAAGACGCCGCGCAAGGTCGCAAAGACAAAAGACATCACAGGAGGTCTGCCGCGCGTGGCGGAATTATTCGAGGCCCGTCGTCCGAAGGACGCTGCTGAGATTGCGAAGATAGATGGAATCGTCAGCGAGATGGGCGGAACCATTCGCGGAAAACGACGGCTGATTCTAAAAGATCCAGAGACGGGAACCGAAGAAGAGCATCTGATCCCACTCACCAAGCATATCATCGTGTTCAAAGGCGATTTCGTGAAGAAGGGTCAGCAACTTACCGAAGGTCCAATCGTGCCGCACGAGATTTTGGAAGTCTGCGGTCCTCAGGAATTGCAGGAGCATTTGGTTAATGAAGTGCAGGAGGTCTATCGTTTGCAAGGCGTCGAGATCAACGACAAGCACATAGAGATCATCGTGCGCCAAATGTTGCGCAAGGTGAAGATCACCGATCCGGGCGATACATCGCTGCTTTGGGGCGATCAGGTCGATAAACTCGACTTCGAAGAGGAAAACAAGAAAGTGGTCGAGAAAGGCGGTAAACCCGCCGAAGCCGTTCCCGTGCTGCTAGGCATCACGAAAGCGTCGCTTGAAACCGACAGCTTTATTTCCGCTGCCTCCTTCCAAGATACCACGCGCGTGCTCACGGAAGCGGCTACGCTTGGAAAAGTTGATAAGCTGCGCGGCTTCAAGGAAAACGTAATCATGGGCCACCTGATCCCGGCCGGGACTGGGTTCCCCGAACATCGCCAGATCAAACTGGTTGAAAAAGGTGAGCCAATTGGCGCGCCCGTAATGGAAGAAGCCGAGCCGCAGCCAGCGATTGGGTAGGCGCGCAAATAATTTGTAGGGCGTCTCTGTCAGATGCCGTGTAATGGATTGGCGTTTCACAGAAACGCCCTACAATTTGCCTCGTGTCCATCGTCACCAAGACAGGCGACAAAGGGGAAACATCATTGATGTACGGACGGCGCGTGTCGAAAGCCGATCCGCGTGTTGACGCGTACGGGTGCGTCGATGAGTTGAGCGCCGCGCTTGGTCTGGCCCGCTCGATTGCGAGTGACAAGTTCGTTTCGGACCACATCTTCGCTGTACAGAAAGATTTGGTCGTTATCATGGGGGAGTTGGCAACGGCGCCGGCGGATCGTGAGCGTTACCTCAAGGACGGTTTTCATCTCACTACAAGCGAGATGGTGGATCGGATCACCGCGGTGGTTTTCGATCTTGAGAAAGATCCGTCGCTGTATCCGAAAGACTGGGTTATCCCCGGCGGAGACAAGCTTTCTGCTGCTCTCGATTTTGCCCGAACAACATGCCGCCGCGCTGAGCGGCACATCGCCACGTTCAGCGCAGGCGAGGACGAGTTTGATCCGGAGATTTTACGTTATCTGAATCGGCTCTCAGATTTCTGCTGGATTCTCGCAAGATACGCCGAGAAACGCTCACGAGCTTCTGATTGACGCGGCTTTCTTTGTTGCCTTGGGGACGTTCCCGGAGCGCAGAATTTCAGGTTGCGCGCCAGCTGGTGCTGTAGCATGTTCAACCTCCCGCTCTGGAAGCTCCCTTTTCGGGAATTTCTCTTATGGCAGATACAACAGAATTAGTGCCTGAATTATTGGAAGCTGGCGTCCATTTTGGACACCAGACGAAGCGATGGAATCCGAAGATGAAGCCATTCATCTTTGAACAGCGCAATCAAATTTACATCATCAATTTGGACGAGACCGTGCTTCAACTTCGCCGCGCCACGGAATTTCTCCAGGAAGTCGCGCGCCGCGGCGGCAAAATTCTATTTGTCGGCTGTAAAAAGCAGGCACAGGAGGCGATAAAAGAGGCAGCACTGGCTTGCGGGCAGTTTTATGTGAATCAGCGCTGGCTAGGTGGGACGTTGACGAACCTCGCTACCATTCGCAAGAGCATCGGTAGATTGAAATACATCGAAGAGATTGAGCAGTCGCCCGAGTATAAGAAAATGGGAAAACAGGAATTGTCCGCACTCAATCGCGAGGCCGCGAAGCTTCGACGCAATCTCGAAGGAATAATGGAGATGTCGCAACTGCCCGATGCGCTCGTAGTAATCGACACGATTCGCGAGCAAAATGCAGTGAACGAAGCGCGGCGCCTCGGGATACCTGTGGTTGCCATCGTTGATACGAATGCGGACCCCGACATCATCGATTATCCAATTGCAGGCAACGACGACGCCATCCGCGCTATCCGGGTGATTTTGCAAAAGCTTGTGGACGCGATTGTTTCGGCGAGCAATGAAGCGCGTATCCGCGAGCAGGTAGAAATGGCCGGCGTTTCCGCGTAGGCGGAAGAAAACGTTCGACGCCCAGCGCCGAACGCCCAACTTTCAATGAAAGCAACAACAACAGAAATCGATCCACAACTCGTGAAGCAACTCCGCGAAAAAACCAACGCTGGCTTCATGGATTGCAAGCGCGCTCTTGTTGAGAGCGGCGGTGATCTGTCCAAGGCGGAGGCGATCTTGCGGACCAAGGGCATCGCCAGTGCGGGCAAGAAAGCGGCGCGCGTAACGAAGGAGGGAATCGTTGCTTCCTACATCCATTTGCAGGGCAAGGTCGGAGTGCTAGTTGAGGTCAATTGCGAAACCGATTTTGTGGCGCGGAATGAAAACTTCCGCGAGTTCGTCAAAGACATCACGCTGCACATTGCTGCAGCGCATCCGCTTTATGTCAGTCGCGCAGATGCTCCAGGAAATCTGATCGAAGCCGAGCGCGAGATTTATAAAGCGCAGGTAAAAGACAAACCAGAAAACGTTGCGGAACGGATTGTCGAAGGGAAACTCGAAAAATTCTACAGCAGCGTTTGCTTGCTAGAACAAGCCTTCATCAAAAATCCTGACGTCACCATCAAAGATTTGGTTAGTGCGAAAATCGCAGAGCTCGGCGAAAACATTGTCATTCGCCGGTTCGTCCGCTATCTCGTCGGTGAACCGCTGCCGAGCGAAGCGTAAGCCTTGTAGCGGCGTTTGCGTCAAACGCCGGATTTTTAGAATAGGCGCTTGGCATAAGCGCCTCTACAACGCGCGTGCAACGCGGTGATCAATGGCTAGGTTGCAGGGAAGTGGCGCTCGAAGAATACAAGCGAAAGCGGGATTTCCGGCGGACAGCTGAGCCGGCTGGCAAGCCGTTGCCAAAAAAAGTTAAAGGCGCGTCGCGTTTCGTCATTCAAAAGCATGCGGCACGCCGTTTGCACTACGATTTCCGCCTGGAAATGGAAGGCGTGCTGAAATCATGGGCGCTACCGAAAGGGCTGCCATGGAAACGAGGCGAAAAACATCTTGCCGTGGAAGTAGAAGATCACCCGATTGAATACGAAGACTTCGAAGGGGTCATTCCGGAAGGGCAATATGGAGGCGGCACCGTAATGGTTTGGGACGGCGGTACGTATTACGTTTTCGATGAACAGCCGCTGAAATCGCTACGCGAAGGCAAGCTTCACCTAGTTCTCGATGGCAAAAAAGCAAAAGGCGAATGGACACTTGTGCGGATTCGCGGCCGCGATGGTGAAAAAAATCAGTGGCTGATCCTGAAGACTGGCGACGACGCAAAGCCACCTTCGAAAAAACTCGAAGATCAATCGGCGAAGACTGGCCGAACGATGAAGCAAATCGCCGATGCGCGCGACGCGGAGTGGCAATCCAATCGCTTGGAAGACGAAAGCCCGACATCGCAATTCAAGGTGCGCATTCGTGACGCGGTTAAAAAAAAAGAAAACCGTGAAATTGTAGGGCAGGCGCGCTTGCCCACCGTAGACTCGGCGAAGGCGGGTCGGCTGCCAGTCACAAAACCCGGCAACCGAAGCGGTCGCCTTACAATCGCATCGTTGTCCAAGTTGCCCTCGGCGAAACCGCGTTTCATCGAGCCAATGAAGGCGAAGCTCGTGGAGCAACCACCCACAATGGGTGATTGGATTTATGAATTGAAGTTTGATGGCATCCGCCTGATCGCAATCAAGAAAGGCGAAAGAGTCTCGCTACTTTCGCGCAATCAAAACGAATTGTCTGGACGATTCCCGGAGATCGTCGAGGCGATAGGGAATTTGCCGGCTCGCGAATGTGTGATCGATGGCGAAGTGGTCGCCCTGGATGAGAAGGGCCGCTCGTCCTTCCAGCTTTTGCAAGCTCTTGAAATGGAAGGCCGCAAAAGCCCGGTTTATTTCTATGCGTTTGATCTCCTCCAGCGTGATGGAAAGAGTCTGCTCTCACTGCCATTAGAAGCGCGAAAAAACGTGCTGGAGAAACTCCGCGATCGTGTAGCCGCGGCCGACGACCGCGGGTCGCCGATCCGGTACTCGGGGCCTGTTGGCAGCGATGCGGACCGGCTTCTCCAAGAAGTGAAGCGTCGCGGTCTGGAAGGGATCATCGGCAAACAGCGTAGCTCGGTTTACGAACCCGGACGCCGAAGCGGCGCATGGATCAAAGTTAAATGTGTGCAAGAACAAGAATTCGTAATTGGCGGATACACGCCGCCACAGGGCGCGCGCAAACACTTCGGTGCCGTTCTGGTCGGTTACTATGACAAGAACAAACTACTTTTTGCCGGGAGAGTCGGCACAGGTTTCACCACAGAGTCACTCGCGATGTTGGATAAGAAATTCCAAAAAGAAGCGCGCGATGATTGTCCGTTTGTCGATCTTCCATCAAAGCAAGACGGGCAATGGGTGCAGGGGATCACGCCTTCCATGATGAAAAAGATGCACTGGGTGAGCCCGAAATTTGTCGCTGAAATCAAGTTCGCCGAGTGGACTCGTGACGGAAAATTGCGTGCACCCGTTTTCCTCGCTCTACGCGAAGATAAGGAGCCTACCGACGTTGTTCGCGAGGGTTAGTGAAGCCGACAAGCGTGCCTTGATGTGCACGCTTGTGACTCTATCCAATGGACTTAGTCAAAGAATTTCGGAGCTGAGCGCATAATGGCCAGAGAAGTCATCCGTGTCCGCAACGAATTCTATATTCGTTCGTCGTCGGCCCGCGTCGATGTTCGGACTCGGGTATTGAAACAGGGAGATACTTTTGCTGTGTTCGACCGTTTTGGCGACATCGAGACGTTCGGGACCGGTGAACTCGGTCTTTACTATCAGGATACTCGTTTTTTGTCGCGGCTGACCTTGAGACTAGGAAAGGACCGCCCGTTGCTGCTCAGCTCCACCGTCAGAGAAGACAACGCAGTAATGGCGGTGGACGCTACGAATCCGGATACGTGGCGGGACAGCGAGATAGTGATCCCACGAGGAACCGTGCACGTGTTTCGCTCGAAAATTCTCTGGGAGAAAACTTGTTACGAGCGGGTGCGAATTCATAACTACGGGCGTGCGGCTGTCGATTTGTCGTTCGCGATCGAATTTGATGCTGATTTTGTCGACATCTTCGAGCTGCGCGGTACCAAACGAGAACGTCGCGGCCGCCGCCTTGAAACGCAGGTCAACCGGGACCATCTCGTTCTCGCATACCAGGGTTTGGACAATTGCCTTCGCCGGACGCGAATCATCTTTGATCCGGCGCCGAGTCGGTTAACGGAGACCGCAGCGACTTTTTACATCCGTCTTGAAGCCGGTGAAGCAGCGAACTATCGATGCGCGATTGGATGCGAGGTGAACAGCGATTCGCGTGTCGAGATCAAGCCTTGCTACGAAAAAGTTGTGCAGGAGGCAGCCGGTGCGCTCGAACGCGAGCGCGCCGAAGAGGCCCAGATTTTTACTCAAAACGAACAGTTCAACGATTGGCTGAATCGTTCTCTGGCCGATCTCCACATGATGCGGACAGCAACACCGTACGGGCCGTATCCTTACGCTGGTGTCCCATGGTTTAGCACAGTATTCGGCCGGGATGGAATTATTACGGCGCTGCAGTGCTTGTGGGTGGATCCATCGCTTGCACGTGGCGTCCTCGGCGTTCTGGCGGCTACTCAAGCGGACTCTGAAAGTCCGGAGCAGGATGCGCAGCCCGGCAAGGTAGTGCACGAGATGCGCGCCGATGAAATGGCGATCACGGGGGAGATTCCGTTCAGGCGCTACTACGGCAGCATCGATGCGACGCCACTGTTTCTCATGCTCGCGGGCGCATATTACAAACGCACAGGCGACCGCGTTTTCATTGAGTCAATCTGGTCAAATGTGGAGCGCGCGCTCGAGTGGATCGATCGATACGGCGACTCAGATGGCGACGGTTTCGTGGAATACTCTCGCAAATCGAAACACGGTCTCATCCATCAGGGCTGGAAAGATTCTGTCGACGCCATTTTCCACAGCGACGGCACGTCCGCCGAAGCACCGATCGTCTTGTGCGAGGTGCAGGGTTACGTTTACGCTGCAAAATGCGCGGTGAGCGAGCTTGCAAAAATGCTCGGGGACGCCGCGCGATCGCGAGAATTATCAAAACAGGCAGAGACACTCTCCCGGCGGTTTGAGAAAGCCTTTTGGTGTGAGGACATTTCAAGTTACGCGCTCGCATTGGATGGGCAAAAGCAGCCTTGCCGCGTGCGGGCCTCGAACGCGGGGCACTGTTTGTTTGCCAGTATCGCGACGGACGAGCATGCCCGGCGTGTAGCGATAACTCTCATGGAAGAAACATCATTCTCCGGTTGGGGCATTCGCACCGTCGGCAGCAGCGAGGCTCGTTACAATCCTATGTCCTACCACAACGGTTCGATCTGGCCGCATGATAACGCCTTAATTGCATCGGGGTTTTCCAGATACGGAATGAAAAGCTCGGCGGCGATGGTTCTCGCTGGTTTGCTGGACGCCAGTATTTTTCTGGATCTGCATCGCCTTCCAGAACTATTTTGCGGGTTCCCGCGGCGGCCTGGTGAATCTCCCACGCTCTATCCCGTAGCTTGCGCGCCGCAAGCATGGGCGTCCGGTGCGGTGTTTCTCTTGCTCGAAGCATGTCTCGGCTTGAGCATTTCCGCCCCCGAACGAAAGCTCGTATTTTCAAAACCACTCTTACCGCCGTTCCTTCCGCAGGTGACTATTCGTGATTTGAAAGTAGCAGACGCACGCGTTGATCTTCTGCTCACTAGACACGATGAAGGCGATGTGGGAGTCAACGTGCTTCGCCGCGACGGCGAGGTCGAAATTGTCCTTTTGAAATAGCATATCCGCGTGCGCGGTGGCAAAGTCGCCACTGGACGAATCCATCCTTCGGCGGATATGGTGAAGCGATGAAGGCAAAAGTGATTGTGATGCCAAAAGCAGCGGTGCTCGATCCTCAAGGGAATGCCGTGCGCGATGCGATGCGGCACCTTGGGATGCCAGAGGTGCGCAGCGTCAGGATCGGCAAATACATGGAGATCGATGTTGAGGGACAAGACGGCGAGCTTGAATCGCGGTTGCATCGTCTTTGTCGCGATTTGCTCTCGAATCCGGTGATCGAAGATTACGAGCTGCAGAAAGGCGAATCAGGAAACCAGGAAGAGCGAAAGGTTAAAAACGGAAGCCACAAGAAAACCCTCAACGCCCAACACTCAACGTCGAACATCCAACAACAGAAAACGAAGCGGAAGAGGAAGAGTTTGCGATGAAAGCGCTGCGATATTTTTTCTGTATAGTGCTGCCGCCGCTCGCTGTGTTGATGACGGGTCGGATTGCCAGTTTCTTTTTAAGTCTGATTTTGACTTTGCTTGGCTGGATTCCAGGAGTCATTCACGCTTGCCTTGTAGTGAACGATTATCATGCTGAGAAGCGGGCTGCTGCTGCTCGTTAGCTCAATACCGCTGGGGCGACGCCCCCAGACTAAACCGAAACAGCACGTTGCGCTGACGGAACATTTGGGTCGCACAGTAACAGGAAATTTTTGCGCGCGAGAACGCGGGCCGCTACAGTCGATTGCATGAAATTCGCTGTCATCCAGTTTCCCGGTTCCAACTGCGATCAGGATTGCGTCGCTGGAATCAATGGCTTGAGTGGATTACATGCCGAGTACGTGTGGCACAAGGAAACGTCGCTTAACGACTTTGATGCCATCGTGTTGCCGGGCGGATTTGCGTATGGCGACTATCTTCGGTGTGGCGCTATTGCTCGCTTTTCGCCGGTGATGAAAGCAGTTATCCGCGACGCGCGCGCGGGTAAACTCGTGCTGGGCACATGCAATGGCTTCCAGATCCTGTGTGAAGCTGGCCTTCTGCCTGGTGCACTGGTGCGCAATCGCTCGCTGCGGTTCGTGTGTGACATGGTTATTACGCGCGTGGAGGTGGATGATTCGCCGTTTACCCACGGTTGCACTAAAGGGTCGCTCCTCCGTCTGCCCGTCGCCCATGGCGAAGGCTGCTTTTTCGCTGACCCAAAAACTTTGCACGACCTGAACGCCAACGAACAAGTGATCTTGCGCTACGCAGACGCACAAGGCCGCATCGGTTCGGACGCGAATCCGAATGGCTCAATCGAAAACATCGCCGGTATCTGTAATCGCGAACGAAATGTCTTCGGTCTGATGCCCCACCCCGATCGCGCGTCTGATGCGCGGCTCGGCAGCACGGATGGCGCGAAGATTTTTCGGTCGATGATGCAGACGATTAGTGCCACATGTTGTAGGGCGTCCGGTGCGGCGAACGCCGTCCTCGATGGCTGCCCACAGAAACGCCCCACGATGGTTGCGTGAGTCTCTCTCCACTTACCAGCTGCCCGTACCTGCTGAACTAGGGGAAAACCTGATCGAACTCCCTGGACGACGGCGAGTTATGCTCAATTCGACTAGGGGAGTGCCGCGTGTTGAGCTGATACAGTATTGTAAAGAAAACGAACACTATCCGGTATTTGGATAGCCTGTGGTGCCTCTAGTAATAAGGGTGGCATCGCTGTTGCTTAAAACACAGGCGAAAACCTTATCATTATGCTATTACAAAAAACCCTACACATGAGCCAGGCGTTGGCCGAGTGCAAAGCGCGCTTGGGCAGCATTCAATCATATCGAAGACAATTTCTGATGGTGACCCGTGCAACTGTCACCTCATCTAAAACGGTCGATTTCAGCTTTCG
>WNGC01000070.1_pt1 | contig 46815 bp, 45 predicted proteins | sample 5400051 | NCBI WGS metagenome assembly WNGC01 (sample SAMN13153368, study PRJNA577476) | soil metagenome | isolation source: 20 cm soil or saprolite under grassland replicate 2 | place: USA:California | collected 2016-06-15
TCGGGGTCCTCTCCTTGGGGGCGGACGCCCCGAAGACCCTCGACGACGAGGATGTCGCCGTCCTGCAGACACTGGCTAATCTCGTCGCGACCGCCTTCGAGAACGCCGAGGCCCTCGCGCGCATGCGCGAGCTGTACCTTGCGTCGGTGCGCGCGCTCGCGGCCGCGGTCGACGCGCGTGATCCGTACACCCGCAGCCATTCGGCGCGGGTCGCGGCGCTCTCTCGCGGGATCGCCGAGGAGATGCATCTCAGCGCCGACCAGGTCCGGCGCATCCAGCTCGGGGCGCTCCTTCACGACATCGGCAAGATCGGCGTGCCCGACGCGATCCTGAACAAACCGGGCTCGCTCTCGGCCGACGAGTGGGTCATGATGCGCAGCCACTCGGTGCTCGGCGCGTCGATCGTCAACGCGGTCGAGCCTCTTCGTGACCTCGTCCCGATCGTGCGGAGTCATCACGAGCGGTACGACGGAGCCGGCTATCCCGACGAGCTGGGCGGTGATCTCGTCCCGATCGAGGCGTACGTCGTGGCCGCCGCGGACGCGTTCGAGGTCATCGTCAGCCGGCGCGCGTACAAGCCGGCGCAGACCGTCGAGCACGCCTGCGCCGAGCTCCTGCGCTGTCGCGGGAGCCAGTTCCACCCAGCTGTTGTCGACGCGTTTCTGCGGCTCATCGAGCGCGACCGCGCGCAGGGCGCGGCCCAGCTCCGTCGTATCGCGGGGATCCTCCATGAGGACATCGAGGACGTGCCCGGACCGGGCGTCCTCCTCGAGCAGTTCGCAGCGAACGCCCAGACCCACGGCCGGCAGCTCGCGATCCTTCAACGGCTCGCCTCAGAGATCAGCGCCGTCCTGGACATCGACGATCTTGCCGAGCGGCTGCTCCGGATCATCTGCGACGCGATGGGCTACGAGAACGGATTCCTCCTCACCCTCGACGACGCGGGCGAGCACCTGGTGATCCGGGCTGCGGTCGGCCCATCCGGGTCGTACGTGGGCCAGCGCCTTCCGAGGGGCCAGGGCATCAGCTGGTGGGTCGTCGAACGGGGTGAGCTCCAGAACGTCGCAGACGGTCGGCTCGATCCGCGCTTCTACGGTCCGGCCGAGATCCGTTCGGTGCTCTGCGTCCCGCTGCAGCTCGGGGACGAGCGCATCGGGGCTCTCGGCGTCGAGAGCCCACGGATCGCCGCGTTCGGCCGTGAGGACGAGGATCTGCTGACAGCGGTATCGCATCAGGTCGCGGCCGCGGTGCGCGTCGCGAAGCTGCACCAGGCCGCGAAGACGGCGGCCGCGACCGATCCGCTCACCGGGCTGCCGAACAGGCGAAGCTTCTTTCAGCGGCTCGAGCGCGAGCTCGCCGCCCGCGATGGCGCCTCACTTTCGGTCGCGATCGTCGACGCCAACGGCCTCAAAGCGCTGAACGACGGCTTTGGCCATGCGGCGGGCGACGAGGCGCTCGTACGCGTCGGCGCCATTCTCCAGGCCGGCGTCCGGGAGGGCGACCTCGTGGCACGGATCGGCGGCGATGAATTCGCGGTCCTGTTTGCCGGCGCGCCCATCCTCACAGCCGAGCGGATCGTGCGTCGCCTCGCCGAACGGATCGCCAAGAGCACCCTTGGCGTGGGACACCGCCTGCCAACCATCGCCTGGGGCGTGGCCGACGCGACCGCAGAGGCGACCGTGGACGGCCTCGTCGAGGCGGCCGACCGCGCCATGTACCGCCAGAAACAGCTCATGCGGAAGCGAACTCCGGCCTAGCCCTCGCTCGCCCTCCAATGCACGGCATCGGTCATGCACCCATCATGTGTCCATGGGGAACCTCCTGCTCCGCGTCGGCTTTGCCCTGTCTATCGTCGCGGCGGCGATCGGCATGACGTTCGCGGCGCCGAATAACTTCGGCCGGTCGGACGCGGCCAGCCCGGCGCCTGCCGCCTCGGTCACCCCGGTGGTGGCCGGCTATCAGGCCGCGCCATTGCCCGCGGACAGCGCCTCCGCCCTCTCGACCTCGTCGACGCAGGGAGCCGCGACCCTCGTGGCCCTCGCCACAACCATCGTTCTTCTCGCGATCTTCGTTATCCTGTTCAGTTACCGGCCGCGACCGGGAGGAGTACGAGCCTCGCACCGATAGAGAAGGCGCCCAGCTGGTGAGAGGGTGCCGCGCGAGAGGTTCGGAAGGTCGCCCGCGAGCCGGATCGGGTCCGCCCGTTACAGGGGATCAGAGGCACGGAAGGGTTCCGTGCGAAGCCAGGGTGGTACCACGACGCCGCTCGTCCTTGGACGAGGCGGCGTTTTTGTTTTGGCGAAAGGAGCGGGGGCAGGGGCCCCCGAGAACCGACGAAGGAGGTTCCCGATGGCGACCAACAAAGGGGCGCCCCAATCAGCGCTTGACCTCGCGGAGAAGAATTTCCGCCCGGCCGCGGTCGAGGCCGACCTCTACCGGTGGTGGGAGGAGAGCGGCTTCTTCAGGCCCGACGAAGAGAATCCGAGGAAGCCCTTCGTCATGATGCTGCCGCTCCCGAACATCACCGGCGACCTGCACCTCGGTCACGCGCTCGGCTTCGGTGGCTACGAAGATCTCATGGCGCGATACCACCGGATGCGCGGGGAGCCCACGCTCTGGATGCCGGGGACCGACCACGCCGGGATCATCGCCCAGGTCGTCGTCGAGGGTGAGCTCGCGAAAGAGGGCATCACGCGGCAGCGGCTCGGCCGCGAGAAGTTCCTGGAAGAGATGTGGAAGTGGATGGACCACTACCGCCCCCGCATCGAGAAGCAGCTCCGGATGCTCGGATGTTCCCTCGATTGGTCCCGGCCGAATTTCACGATGGAGCCGTCGAAGCAGCGCGCCGTTCGGACGCATTTCATCCGGCTTCACAAGAAAGGTCATCTCTACCGGGGCGATCGAATCGTTCACTGGTGCCTCAAGGACCAGACGACGTACTCGGACCTCGAGGTGAAGCACGTCACCAGGACGGACACGCTCTACTACGTCCGGTACCCGTGGGCGGATCCCATGCCGAAGGGCACGCCGGACGTGATCGTTGCCACGACGCGCCCGGAGACGATCGTCGCCGACGTCGCGATCGCGGTCCACGCCGACGATGACCGCTGGAAGGCGCTCGTCGGTAAGGAGGTGCTCGTCCCGGGGGTCGAGCGGCGGATCCGGATCATCGCCGACGAGGCGGTCGACCCGAACTTCGGCACGGGAGCGCTCAAGATCACACCCGGTCACGACCAGACCGACTTCGAGATCGGACAGCGCCACGGGCTGCCGGTGCTGTCGGTGATCGACAAACGCGGCATGATGACGCCCGCCGCGGGACCGCTGGCCGGCCCCGATCGCGAGGCCGGCCGCAAGATGATGGTCGAGAAGCTGCGCGCTTCCGGACTGCTCGTGAAGGAAGAGCCGATCACTCACGCCGTCGCGGTGCACGACCGGTGCGGGACCGTCGACGAGCCGCTCGTGCTGAAGCAGTGGTGGGTGCGCATGGACCGGCTCGCGCCGCCGGCGATCGCGGCAGTGCGCGACGGTCGCATCACGATCCTCCCGAAGTACCAGGAGAAGGTCTACTTCAACTGGATGGAGAACATCCGCGACTGGCCGGTGTCGCGCCAGATCTGGTGGGGCCACTCCATTCCGGCGTGGTACTGCCGCGACTGCGACAACGTGATCGTCCCCGACGAGGACGCGCCTGATCCGACACGGTGCACGCGATGCCGTTCCGATGACATCTACCAGGACGCGGATGTGCTCGACACGTGGTTCTCGTCGGGCCTGTGGCCGTTCAGCACGCTGGGCTGGCCGGACGAGACCCGCGACCTCAAGCGCTACTACCCGGGGAGCGTTCTCGAGACCGGCTACGACATCCTCTTCTTTTGGGTCGCGCGGATGATCATGCTCGGGCTCGAGCACATCGGAGACATCCCGTTCGACACCGTGTACCTGCACGGTCTCGTCCGGGTGGGCAGCGTGAAGATGAGCAAGTCGCTCCACAACGTGGTCAGCCCGGTGGAGTTCATCGACGAGTACGGAGCCGATGCCCTGCGGTACGCACTCGTCCACGGCATAGCGATGGGGGCAGACTCGCAGCTCTCGCAGAACAAGCTCGACCACGCCCGTAATTTCGCGAACAAGATCTGGAACATCAGCCGCTTCGTTCTGAAGCAGGTGGACGAGCACCCCGAGGCGTTCAAGGGGCACCCCGCCGAAGAGCGGCCGCAGCCGCAGAGCGAATCTGCGCGCTGGATCCTCTCGCGCGCGGACGCGGCCGTGACCGAGGCCACTCGTCTCATCGACGGCTACCTCTTCGGCGAGTACCTCGTCGCACTCGAGAGCTTCATCTGGAACGAGCTAGCCGACTTCTACGTCGAGCTCGCGAAGCCATCGCTTCGGGGCGCGCATGCGACGGAGGCCGTGCGCACGCTCGCGTACGTGCTCGACCGGGCCCTGCGGCTGTTGCACCCGTCCATGCCTTTTCTCACCGAGACGATCGCGCTGCAGCTCTGGAGCCGCGCGGGGAAATCCGACGATGCGCCGTCGCTCGTCGTCTCGAGGTGGCCGAAGGCTGGCGACCGTGATCTCGCTCTTGAAGAGCGCTTCGGCGCCTTCATGGACGTCGTCCGCGCGATCCGCAACCTGCGACAGGAGGCCGGACTCGATCCATCGGCGCGCGCGAAGGTGTCGCTTGCCGGCGAGACGAAAGCGGTAGGCGATCTGCTGAAGCCGATCGGCGAGCTGACGCACAGCGAGGTCAGCCTGAACACCGGTGGCGAAGGGGCCGCGACCGTGGTCCGCGCGATCGAGATCCGCCTCGCCGCCGAACGAGACGAAGCCCAAGACAGCGCGAGGCTCGAAAGAGACATGGAAGAGGCGCGGCAGCTCCTGCAGCGGTCGCGAGACCTGCTTGCGAAACCCGGCTTCGCCGACAAAGCCCCGAAAGATGTCGTCGACAAAGAGAAAGCAAAACTGAAAGAACGCGAAGAGCGAGTGCGACTCCTGGAAGCCGAACTGAAGAAGCGCCGGAGCTAAACGGCGCTCACCGGACGGCGAAGCGGGTGGCACGGCGAAGCGTGTCGCTCGCGAGCCGCGGGTGCCCCGGGGACCCGGTGACGCGACCGCGAAGCGGTCGCGGACGACCGGGGAGGGTGCGGCGAGGGAGCGACAGCGGAGCCGGGACAGGACCCGCGTCACCCGCTGCGCGGGCAGGGGCCCCTGCCCCTGGGACAGGACCCGCCCGGCTAGTAGACGAAACGCCGGAGCCATTGGCCCCGGCGCTTCGTTTAGTTGCGGCTTGAGCTACTGGTTGTCTTTGAAGATCGCGTTCGCTTTGTCGCTTGCTGCTTTGATGGCGGCGTCGGGCGTCGCTTTGCCGGCGAGGACGGACGTCATCATGTCGGTGACGACGTTGCGCACGTCCTGCTGGCCGCGGACGTTCGGCTCGGGCGAGCTGTATTGGATCAGGTCGAAGCCCTGCTTCCCCTGCGGAACCTTGGCCCAGTAGTCCTTGAGGATTTGCGCGTCAGCTGAGGACTTGCGGACCGGCATGTAGTACGAGGTCGCGGCGAACTGAGCGGACTGGTCGGTCTCGCTCATCCACTTGATGAAGAACCATGACGCGAGCTGCTTCTCGGCGGTGCTCTTGAAGATCGCCACGTTCGCCCCGAATTGGACAGTCTTCGGCTTCGCCGTATCCGTTTGCGGCAGGTTGGCGATGCTCCACTTCGCACCGGTCTTGTCGGCGATGTCCTTCAGGAAAGGGATCGACGAGGTGGTGGAGAGGTAGAAGAGCAGCTTCCCACCGGGGAGATCGTTCTGCCAGTCGAAGCCGGCCGGGGTGTATCCGCTGCCGTTCTTGTTCATCCGGTCGTACATCTGCAGGACCTGCAGACCCTGCGCGCCATTCCACGCGACGGTCTGGTTGTCCGCCGCCATGAGGCTGCCGCCGCGCGAGTACACCTGAGCATTGAAGTAGGAGGCGTCTGTCGTGAAGCCGAAGCCGTACCGGGTCGTCTTTCCCGAAGCGTCCTTCTTCACCGCGGCTGCCGCCGTGGCCTCGAATTCGTCCCACGTCTTTGGGATCGGCTTGCCGAGCTCCTTGAGGATGTCCTCGTTCACGTACATGACGGCGAGCGACTTCGTGAACGGCCAGGACAGAAGCTGATTGCCGAACTGGGGAAAGATGTTGGTGTCGTAGTAGCCCTTGTAGATGTCGTCCTGGCTCGTCTTCGAGAGGCCGTTCGTCTTGCTGTCCTTGTACGGGCCCAGGTCGACGACCGTCGCCGCCTTCATGTAGTCGGCGACGTTGCTTTCGTAAGCGTGCGCGAGCTCGGGAAGACTCCCGGCCTGAATTGCGCCCATCAGCTTCTGGCCGAGAACGGTGTAGTTGCCCTGGTTGAGGGCGGTGACGGTGATGCCCTTCCCGTTGGTCTCGTTGAACTTCTTGACCATGGCGTCGAGGGCCACCTGCTGCGGACCGCTCAGGGCATGCCACAGCGTGATGGAAACCGGGCCCGAGAGCGTGATGTCCGCCTCCGTGGACTGCTGCGGTGCTGGAGCCGCCGCGTTGCATGCGGCGCTCACCAGCATGATCGTCGCGAGGATCGTCGCCTTTATCCGCATGGATCTTCCCTCCTGCGTGACATACGCATCCCTCTCACCCCCGGATGCCCGTGCGTGCGATGCCTTGCACGAGGTAGCGCTGGGCCACGAGGAAGAGGACCACGATGGGGGCGACCACGAAAGTGGCCGCTGCCATGAGCAGATGGTAGCTCGACCCGGCTTCCTGCCGGAACCCGGAGAGACCGACCTGGACCGGCCGGAAGTCCGGCTTCGACGTCACGATGAGGGGCCACTGGAACGCGTTCCACGAGCCGAGGAAGGTGATGAGTCCGGCCGTGATCAGGGCCGGGATGGAGAGCGGCAGAACGATGCTCCAGAGAAATCGGAGGTGACCCGCGCCGTCGATCCGGGCCGCGTCGGCGAGCTCGCTCGGGATCGAGAGAAAGAACTGGCGCATGAGGAAGATCGAAAAAGCGCTTGCGATGAATGGGACGATCTGTACCTGGTAGCTGTCGAACCAACCGAGGCACGGCAGGCCGAGACACGCGTTGCGGCTTGGGCTCATGAGGACGTAGTTGGGGATGAGCGTCGCCTCGGCGGGGATCATGAGCGTCGCGAGGAAGATCGTGAATAGGACGCCCTTCCCGCGAAACCTCATCCGCGCGAACGCGTAAGCCGCGAGGCACGCCGTGGCGAGCTCGAGAAGGGTGACGGTCACCGACACAAAAACCGTGTTGACGAAGTACCGCCCCCACGGTGCCCGGTTCCATGCGTCGATGTAATTCTCGGGATGGAGCGCCGTCGGAAAGATGGTCGGTGGCGTGCGCGCAGCCTCGAGGACGTCTTTGAACGAGCTCGTGACCATGAAATAGAAGGGGTACGCGACGAGCACGGCGACGACGATCAATACGGCGTGCTTCGCGATCGTACCGACGCGGGGTCGCGCCGAAAACCGCGGAACGCCCCGCTCGAGGGTGATGGCCCTAGCCATACTGCACGCGTCTTCCCAGGACCCGGAACTGGATGAGGGTGAACAGCAGGATGACGAGCGTGAGGATGAACGCGAGCGCCGACCCCAGCCCGAACTGGGCCTGCTGGAAAGCCGTTCGGAATACGAGCAGGGTCACCGTGCGCGTCGTGTCGAGCGGCCCGCCGTTCGTGAGGACATAGACGGAATCGAACGATCGCAGCACACCGATCGACGCGACGGTGAAGACGAAGAACGTGGTCGGCGAGAGGAGCGGGAGGGTGATCCTGGTGAAGAGCTGGCGTTCGCTCGCGCCATCGAGCCGCGCGGCCTCGTAGAACTCCTGCGAAATATTCGAAAGCCCAGCCAGGAAGATGACGATCTGATAGCCCAGGTAGTGCCAGATCGTGACGAGCGACAGCACGATAAGAGCCAGGCTCGGCCCGGCGAGCCACGCCGGCAGCGTGATGCCGAACGCCGACGCGGCGAGCTCGAAGATCCCGCTCGGCTCCTCGAGCCACTTCTGAGCTCCGATACCGAAGAGCCCGAGGACCTCGTTCGCCGGCCCGTACTGCGGATTGAAGACCCACACGAAGACGGCTGCGGCCGCCACGAACGACGTCACGTACGGGAGGTAATAGAGGGTTCGGTAGAGGCCGCGGGCGCGCATCTTCTGGAAGAGGAGATATGCGAGGACGAGCGCGATGGCCATCTCCAGGGGCACCGTGAAGATCACGTAGGCGAATGTTGTTGAAAGGGAGCGCCAGAAATCGGGGCTCCGGAGCGCGCTGTCGTAGAGCCAATCGGTGTAGTTCCCGAGACCGCGGAAAGCACCCTGGATCACGTCCCACTTGAAGAGCGACATGTAGAAGGCCGCGATCGCCGGGATGACCTTGAAGATGCCGATGATGACCACGGCCGGTAGGAGAAAGAGCCAGGCCTGGATGCTCTCGATCGGAAGTCGACGGCGCGGCGACGCGCGAACCTTCGCGGGAATGACCTCGGCCGCCACCGGCTGCGATGATAGGCGAGCGATGCCGATCTACGACTACCACTGCGATCATTGCGGCCATTCCTTCTCCCAGGTGCAGTCCTACAAGGACCAGCCTCTCGAGAAATGTCCGAACTGCGGGAAGAAACCGCGGCGTCTGATCTCGCCATCCGCCGTCGTCTTCAAGGGTTCGGGCTGGTACAAGACGGATAGCCGGCCCGCGGAGAAGAGCGAGACGAAGTCCGAGACGAAGTCCGAGAGCAAGTCCGAAAAGAAATCGGAAACCAAGGCGGACACGAAGCCGAAGCCGAAGGACGAGAGCTCTCCGAAGAGCGAGGCGTCATCCTAGCCCGCGCCGTTGCGCGCGGGCGTGCCTTGATCGTGAGCTTCGCAGCCGACGATTGCGCGTTCCTCGCCGGCGCGGTCGCGTACCAGATCTTCTTCGCGCTCATCCCGCTGCTTGCCCTGGTCGTCGGGGTCCTCGCGTTCGTGTACGGGCCGGATCGCGCCGAGCGCGAGCTCATTCAGATCCTTCGTGACGTCTACCCATCGGCGACGTCCCAGGAAGAGCGAATCGCCCGCGAGCTCGTGCAGGGCCGTGCTCTCTCGCTGTCGATCGGAGTCATCGGCACCGTCTTCTCGACGATGGCGATCCACGGTTCGCTCGACCGCGCGCTCGCCGCCGTGCTCGGCCGGGAAGGCCGGCGAAGCTTCGTCCGCGGCCACCTCGAGGCGGCGGGATTCGTCGCCGCGCTCGCGGTGCTCGCGCTCGTTTCGTTCGGCCTCTCGTTCGGCACCGCGGTCCTCTCCGACGTCCTGATCGGCGCCGGCTTCGGCGGAGTGGTGTGGGTAGGCGTACGGCTTCTCTCGCCTCTCGCCGGCCTTCTCGCCGGGTTCGTCTTCTTCTTCCTCGTGTATCGGATCGTCCCCCGACGTCGGCCATCGCGCCGAGCGGCGGCCGAGGGCGCACTGGTATCGGCCGTGCTGTGGGAGGTCGCCAAGCTGGCGTTCGGCTACTTCACGCGGGCGCTCGGCCTATTCGCGGCGTACGGGCCGCTGGCGTTCGCGGCAGGGCTTCTCACCTGGATCTATGTCACAGCGGTCATCATCTTGTTCGGCGCGGAGGTCATAAAGACGCGTGGAACGGCTTGAGGCATTCGCGAGTCGCTTCATTGAGGGCTGGAGCGCCCGGCTGTTCGGCGCGAAGCTTCAGCCCGTTCAGATCGCCAAGCGCGTGATCCGCTCGATGGAAGCACATCAGACCATCTCGCTCAGCAAGACCTTCGTGCCCAACTCGTATGTCATCTCGCTTTCGCCGTCGGACTTCGCGCAGTTCGAGCAGTACCGCCGGAGCCTTGAACAGGATCTCTCCGAGGCAGTGCTGGGGGCGGCGCGTGACCGGAACTACACGCTCCTCGCGTTTCCGACCGTCGAGATCGAACGCGACGAGGACCTACCGCCTGGGGACATGCGGGTCTCGTGCGCGCTCGTCGACGCGTCCGGAGACGAGGTCTCGCCGGACGCCAAGGCGCTCGGTGCGGTCGAGTCGGGCCACACGATGGTCCTCGACCGGGAGAAGCTCCTCCGCGAGAAGCCGCGTGCGCCGAAGGCCGCCATCACCGTCCGCGAAGGTGACGACCGCCGCGACATCGTCCTCGGGTCCGAGCCGCTCGCGATCGGGCGCGACCCGCAGAACGACATCACGCTCGACGACCGCAGGGTCTCGCGGAAACACGCCGAGATTCGTCTCCGCCTTGGGCGGTACACGCTCTACGACCTCCAGAGCACCAACGGCACCTACGTGAACGGCCGGCGCGTCGCCGAGGTCGTGCTCGCCGACGGAGACCGTCTCTCGATCGGCGGTGTCGAGCTTCAGTTCCGCGCGACCGACTAGATGGAGATCACGTTCGCGGTCCTCCTCTGGGCTGTCCGGATCCTGTTCCTCGTCCTTGTCTACCTCTTCCTGATCCGCGTCTTCAGCTCGCTGCAGCGATCCCTCGCAACGGAGAACGCCATCGCGGCCCGCCCGACAGGCCTCGCGCACCTTGTCGTCCAGCGCACGGTCCGCGGAGCGTTCCGCGTCGGTGACCGCCTTCCGCTTCGCGCGGTGAACGGGCTCGGCCGCGATGCCGGGAACGACATCGTGATCAATGACGAGGCGGCCTCGGCACGACACGCCCTCGTGGAGTTCGCCGACGGCGAGTGGTGGGTCGAGGACGCCGGCAGCACGAATGGAACCGTCGTGAACGGCGAGGTCGTACGTTCCCGCGAGCGCCTGCAGTACGGCGACGAGCTCGCGATCGGTCGCGTCGCACTCAGGCTCGAGCAGTGATGCGCGCCCAGGCGGCCGTCCCGCTCGGGCGCGGCCGCTTTACGGAGCTTTCGCTGCTCATCTGGGTCGCCACGATCGCGATCTCGGGTTTCATCGCGGTGCTCGCCACCGAGACATCGTCGTTCAGGCCGACAGCGGTGGTCGTCCCCCTCGTCTTCCTCGCCCTCATGCTGTCGCTGCATGTCTTCCTCGTGGGCATCCGCTTTCGCGGGGATCAGATCCTCCTGCCGATCGCCGCCGGACTCACCGCGATCGGACTCGTGCTGGTCCAGCGGCTCGCATCGGATCTCCTCCTGCAGCAGCTCTCGTGGTCGATCATCGCCGCCGGCGCCTTCGCCGCCACGATCGTCGTGCCGCGAGACCTCACCGCTCTCGCCCGATTCAAGTGGACGTGGGCGCTCCTCGGCGTCCTGCTGCTCATCGCGCCACTCCTCCCGGTCATCGGCCGCGAGATCAACGGCGCGCGGATCTGGATAAAACTCGGACCGGGGAGCATCGAGCCGTGGGAGGCCGTGAAGATACTGCTCGTGATCTTCTTCGCCGCGTACCTCGAGGAGTACCGCGAGGTGCTGTCGCACGCCCAGCGCCGAATCGGTCCATTCCCGGTGCCGCCCGTTCCGTATCTCGTGCCGATCGTCGCCATGTGGGTCATCGCGATGCTCGTGATGGTCTTCGAGAAAGACATGGGCGCGACCGTGCTCTTCTTCGGGATCTTCCTCGCGATGCTCTTCCTCGCGACCGGCGAGGCGTTCTACGCGATCATCGGACTCGGTCTCCTGATCCTCGGCGGCATCGTGGCCTATCAGCTCTTCGGCCACGTGCAGGCCCGCGTCGACACGTGGCTTCGCCCGTTCGATGAAGACCTGCGGTTCGGTACCGGATACCAGCTCGTCCAGGGCCTCTACGCGCTCGCGAACGGCGGCCTCATCGGCGTTGGTCTCGGCAATGGCATGCCCGACCGCATACCGATCGTCTGGAGCGACTTCGTCTTCGATGCGTTTGCCGAGGAGGCCGGGCTCGCGGGAGCGATCGCGCTCCTCGCCCTCTACCTCGTGTTCCTCTACCGCGGAATGCTGATCGCGCTCCGCGCTCCGACGATGTTCCTGCAGCTCCTCGCGGCAGGGCTGTCGTTCATCATCGCCCTGCAGACGCTCGTCATCGTCGGTGGAAATCTCCGTCTGATACCGCTGACCGGGATCACCCTTCCGTTTGTCGCGTACGGCGGGTCCTCGCTCGTCACCAACTGGATGCTCGTCGGGATCCTGATGCGCGTCTCGCAGGTCTCGGACCGCATGCGCGGCGGGGGACCCTCATGACCTCGCCGATCAGTGCGAACATCCGATCCCTCACGCTGACGCTCGCGCTCGCATTCCTCGTCACCTCGATCGGAGCGGCCTACTGGACGGTCCTGGCCTCGGACCAGCTCGCGAACGATCCGTTCAACCCGCGTCTTATCGCGGCGACAAACGACCGGCCGCGCGGAGCAATCGTCGACCGGAACGGGGTGCCGATCGCGACGAGCGAGAAGGCCGACGCCGGCTTCACCCGCTCCTACAAGGACCGGACGCTCGCGCAGGTGGTCGGGTACGCGTCGACGAAGTACGGGCTTTCGGGCATCGAGGCCGCGTACGCCGAATCGCTCATCGGTCAGGATCCGGCCGACCCGGTCTCGATCTGGAAGGCGCGTTACCTCGGCGATCGCGCCCCCGCGGGGCAGGTGGTGCTCGGCATCGACCTCAAGATCCAGAAAGCCGCAGCGGATGCGCTCGGCGGGCGCAAGGGCGCGATCGTGGCCCTCGATCCGCGCACCGGCGCGATCCTCGCCTCGGTCAGCGTTCCGGCATATGACGCGAATCAGGTCGTCGATCAGTCCAAGCAGGACGCCGCTTTCGACCAGTTGAGTCACGACCCGAACCACGCCCTCCTGAACCGCGTGGCGCAGGGCCTCTACCCACCGGGCTCGATCTTCAAGGTCGTCACGGGCGCGGCCGCTCTCGAGAACGGATTCGATCCGACCAAGAAGCTGCGCGTGGACGACCCGTACCAGGCCGACAAGTCGTGGGGCGATTACTTCGTGCGTTCGGCGTCGCACGCGCACGGCCTCTTCGACATGTCCGACGGCTTCCGCCTGTCGGAGAACATCTATTTCGCCCAGGTTGGCCTCCAGATAGGAGCCGCGAAGCTCACCGATTACGCCAAGCGCTTCGGGGTCGGATCGACGCCGAACCTCGATCTGCCAGCCGCAAAGGGGCAGCTTTCGGATTCGGGCTCGATCGATCGACCGACTCTCCTTGCCGACACGTCGTACGGGCAGGGCGAGCTGCTTGTCTCGCCCCTCCAGATGGCGCTGATCTACGCGACGATCGCAAACGGCGGGGTGATGCCGACCGCGCACTATGCGACCGAGGTCCGCGACGCCCAGGGCCACGTGGTGCGTTCAATCGCGCCCGGCCCAGTGGGCCAGGTGATCTCCCCCGCCACCGCAAAGACCTTGACGACCATGCTCGTCGGCGCGGTTTCAGGACCCGGCGCCTTCGCGTTCGGAGCGAAGATCCCGGGGGTCGATGTCGCCGGGAAAACGGGCACAGCCGAAAACCGACCAGGCGAGGCACCGCACGGCTGGTTCGTTGGGTTTGCCCCGGCAGCTAACCCAACCGTCGTCGTCGCCGTCATCGTTGAGAACGCGGCCGATGGGGGAGTAACTGCGGCTCCGCTCGGAGGACAAGTCCTGCGGGCCGCCCTAGGCAAGTAGCCACCCTTGGCGGCCGGCGGGTGGCACGGAGCCCGCGGGTCCTGTCCCGGCTACGCGGGTCTCTCCCTCAGCGCACCCTCCCCGCCTAGCAGCTCACTGCCGTTCGCTGCGGGCTGGTCCCCGGGGCACCCGCGCTTCGTGAGAGACCCGCTGCGCCGTGCCACCCGCGGGCGCTATGGAACTGGCCAGGTCGCTGAGCCGTATATGAACTTAAGGTCTTCCTACGTTGTTTCCTAGGAAGCCCTGATACTCAGGAGTAACAGCCGCGCAACTCAACGAAGAGGGGTAAGTAGCACGGTGGAGAAAGCTCTCGCGGCGAAGGTCAGCGGCGTGGTCGAAAACGTCGAGCGGGTCATCTTCGGCAAGCACCATGAGATCGAGCTCGCGCTTGTGGCGCTCATCTGCCGCGGCCACATCCTCGTCGAGGACGTCCCCGGAACCGGGAAGACGGTCCTCGCGAAGGCTCTGGCCAGGTCCCTCGGGTGCTCGTTCCGCCGCATTCAGTTCACGCCCGACCTCCTGCCGTCGGACGTGACCGGTGTCTCGATTTTCAATCAGCGGACGAACACGTTCGAGTTCCGGCCGGGGCCGGTCATGAGCCAGGTCGTGCTCGCAGACGAGATCAACCGAGCCACCCCGAAGACGCAGTCGGCGCTCCTCGAGTCGATGGACGAGCACCAGGTGACGGTCGATGGCACCACCTACCAGTTGCCCGAGCCGTTCCTCGTCATGGCGACGCAGAACCCCATCGAGTACGAAGGGACCTTCCCGCTCCCTGAGGCCCAGCTCGACCGGTTCTTCATGCGGATCCAGCTCGGCTATCCGACGAGCCGCGAGGAGATCGCCATCCTCGACGCGCAGCGGATCATCCATCCCCTCGAGACAATCGATCAGGTGCTGAGCTCCGAGGATCTCCTGCGAGCGCAATCGGCCTCGCGCGAGATCCATCTCGCGGAGTCGGTCAAGAAATACGTCGTCGACGTGGTCACCGCGACGCGGTCGCACCCGGACGTGTATCTCGGCGCTTCTCCGCGAGGCTCGCTCGCACTATCGCGGGCGGCGCAGGCGTACGCGTCGATGAACGGCCGCGACTACGTCGTGCCCGATGATGTGAAGGCGCTCGCGGCACCGACGCTCGCCCACCGGCTCATCCTTCAACCGCAGGCGCGGCTCAAGGACCTCGCCGCGACCACGGTGATCGCCGAGATCCTGGCCTCGGTCCCAGTGGAGTCGACCTCCGCCCAAGCGCTGCGGGCTTAAGCCTTGAAGCCCTGGCGTTTCGCGGTCCTCTGGCTCGTCCTCTTCATCGTCGCCGTTTCGACGGGGGTCGAGCTCCTCTCATACCTGTCGTATCTCGTGCTCTTCGTCTTCATCGCGATGTCGATCCTCTCGCGGCTAACCCTCGAGGGGCTCTCGGTGAAGCGCACGCTCGGTCAGTCCTACGCGCACCTTGGCGACACCATCGAGCTCGCCTACGAGCTCACGAACGATCATGCACTCGGTAAGCTCTGGCTCGAAGTCTTCGAGAAGTCGAACTGGCCCGAGCCTCTCCCCGGGCGGGTGCTCTCGATCGGCGGCCACAAGACCCGCAAGTGGAAGGTGCTCGCGAAAGCGCAGCGGCGCGGCCGCTTCCGGCTCGGTCCGATCGTGCTCCGGAGCGGCGACCCGTTCGGACTGTTCGCGACCGAGGCGCGAATTCCGTCTGAGGCGCTCCTCCTCGTCTACCCGCGGGTCGTGCAGCTGCCGTTCTGGACCCTGCCGGGATCCTTACTCGAGGGGAACGTCCTCACGGGGCAGCGCTCTCTGCAGTCCACCTCGATGGTCATGGGCATCCGCGAGTACAGGCCAGGCGATGCCATGAACCGAATCCACTGGCCATCGTCGGTGCGTCACCGGCGACTTCACGTGAAGGAGTTCGAGCTCGACCGCACCGCCGACCTCTGGATCTACCTTGACCTGGATGCCCGCTGGCACCACGGCGACGGCGAGGACTCGACCGAGGAGCGGGCCGTCACCGTGGCCGCCTCGGTGGTGCGCAAGGCGCTCGATGGTCATCGCAACGTCGGTCTCGTGACGAACGGCAACCGTGCCGAGGTGCTGCATCCCGACCGCGGCACGAAACAATTTGGCAAGCTCATGCAGTACCTCGCAGAGGTGCATGCCGGCGGCACGCGGACGCTTCAGGAGACGCTCGTCGAGACCCTTCCGCGTCTGCGGCGGGGCGCGTCCTGCCTCCTGATCACGCCCTCGCTCGATCGCGCGTGGGTTCGTCCGGCAAGCACCCTCCGCGAGACGGCGATCGCGACGCAGGCTGTCATCGTCAGCCCGCCGTTCGACCTCGACGAGCGCGATCGGGCGCGGCGGCGTGCGATCCTCGGCGAGCTCGCGGTCGCCGGTGTGCCGGCGGCCCACCTCGCACCCGGCGCTCCCATCGAGGAGCTCTTCCACGAATCGACGGCGGCGATCGCGTGAGCGAGCGCCTGAAGTCGTTCAGGAGAGCGCTCCTTCCTCCCATCGATCATGCGAAGCTGCGCTTCCGCGGCGGATGGTTCGCGCTTCCGATCTATCTCGTGGTGATCTCCATGTATCCGCTTTCGTTGCAGCACGCCGACTGGGTCGAGATCAGCTCGCAGTTCTGGTGGATCGCGATCGCCGGAGTGCTTGCCGGGACGCTGCTCGGCAACGGCCGCATCCGATTCACGCGTGCGGTCCTCGCCGGCGGCACGCTCGGGATGCTGATGGTCACGCTCTCCACGACGTTCGCGTCGACCGGCGGTGCCGCCTTCCGCGACAAGCTGACGCACCTCGCGATCCTCGTGAACAACTGGATCACGCAGGTGCTCGCCGGCGAGGCGGCGAGCGATCCGACGGTGTTCGTACTGTTCCTCGGCGCGTCGGTGTGGTGCGCCACGTTCGTCGGTTCGTTCGTTCTCGCGCGGACCGGCCGCATCTGGGACGCGGTGATCTTCAACGGCGCGTGCCTGGTGATCAACGTCTCGGTGGCTCTTACGAACCTCTACCCCGACCTCATCGTGTTCACGCTCGCGGTCCTCGTGCTGCTCGTGCGGATCCACATCGTCAATCTGCAGGAGCGTTGGCTCCGGCAGAACATCGTGCCGTCCGGCGAAATGGATTGGCGCCTCCTCCGCGGTGGGCTGACCTGGACCGCGGTGCTCGTGATCATGTCGCTCGTCACCCCGCGCGTCGGAGCAGCCGAGGTCCTGAACGGCGCCTGGAGCACCTTCGAGGCTCCGTACCACAGCGTCGAAGCGGAGTGGCAGCGCTTCTTCGCCGGCGTTTCCGGTCCGAGCCGTCTTCGCGGCGTGTCGTTCTCCGATTCCATCCGGCTTGGCCAGGCTCCCAACCTGGGCGACCGAGTGGTGATGACCGTGGAGGCGCCGTCCGGTCACTTCTGGCGCGCCGTGACGTACGACTTCTACACCGGCGCGGGATGGCGCACGACCGAGAGCGACAAGGCCGACAAGATCGCGCTCCCCACGGCCGATCGCGAGGCCTTCCAAGCGCGCTTCGACATCATCGTGCCGCACTCGAACATCCTCTTCGCCGCGAACGAGCCGCAAAAAGTTGATGTGCCCTACCAGTTCTACACGGGCGCCGACAAGACCTACTCGACGTCCCTTCACGCGCTGAACCGGTCGCAGGCCGCGGGCACGTACACCGTGACGAGCCTCGTCTCCACAGCCGACAAGCAGACGCTGCGCAAGGTCGCGCCGACCTATCCCGACTACATCAAGGCGAAGTACTTGCAGCTCCCGTCGACGCTGCCGCCGCGCGTGAAATCCCTCGCCCACAGCCTTCTGGACAACATCCCGAATGCCTACGACAAGGCCGAGACGCTCGAGACCTTCCTGCGCAGTCCGCCGTACTCCTACTCGCCTCAGGTGAAGGCGACGCCGCCCGGCAAGGATCCGATCGAGTACTTCCTGTTCGATCTGAGACAGGATTTCTGCGAGTACTTCGCGTCCGCGATGGTGGTCATGCTCCGCGAGGCCGGCGTGCCGGCGCGGCTCGTCGAAGGATTCACGACCGGTACGTACGACTCGGCGAGCAACGCGTACGTCGTGAAGGAGCAGGACGCGCACGCGTGGGTCGAGGCGTACTTCCCCCAGTACGGCTGGATCGAGTTCGAGCCCACGCCGTCGCAGCCGCCGTTCCCGCGCGTCGACAGCTCGACGGCGAGCGGCACCGACTCCGGTGACGGCTCGGCGGGCGGCGCGTCGAGCTCCGACCCGAACGACCCCGCAAGTCGAATCAACCGCGCCGAGGACCAGCTGAATCAGGACGACAGCTCGAGTGGGTTCAGCGGCGACAGCGTCGTCGCCGCGGTGCGCTCGATCGATCCCCGTCCCGCGTTCGCCTTCCTCGGCTTCCTCCTCCTGCTTCTCGTGCTGGCCGTGGTGCGGTTCAACTGGCGCTTCCGCAACTACGGTCCGATCGAGTCGGCATGGGGAAAGACCAGGCTCCTCGCGAGCTACGTCGGGCATCCGCCGCATCCATCGCAGACGACGTACGAGTTCGCGAGCTCCCTCGGCACCGCCATACCCGAGACGCAGGCTCCCGTGCAAAGCCTCGCGCAGGCCCGAGTGGTGGAGCGGTACTCGGCGGAGGGCGCCGACGATGATCTGCGTGACGCGGCGGAGACCGCGTGGCATCAGGCGGCCTCGGCGATGGTGAGCCTCCTCCCCGGCCGCGTCCTCCGCGTCATCACGCACCTCTGGCGCTGACCGCGGACCATCCGAACGTCGCGCGTGTCCGCGCGCACGCCGCGGCTCGCGGCACGGATCTACCGGTGAAGCGGTTCAACGCCACGACGCGGACCGCCGAAGATGCGGCGCAGCAGATCGGTACGGAGGTCGAGCGGATCGTGAAGTCGCTCGTCTTCGTCAGCGCCGGTGAGCCGATCGTCGTTCTCTGCTCGGGCCGCTCCCGGGTAGACGAGAAGCTGCTCGAGGCGGCTCTCGGTGTGCCGAGCGTCCGGCGCGCCACCGCGAATGAGGCGAAGTCATTTACGGGATACGCGATCGGCGGCGTGCCGCCATTTGCTCACGACACGACGTGCCGGGTCATCGCGGACGAGGGCCTTCTCGAGTTCGATGAGGTCTGGGCGGCGGCTGGTCTACCCGACGCGGTTTTTCCGATCGCCCCGAACGAGCTTGTCCGGATCGCCGAGGCCGAGGTCGCCCGGGTGGCTTTGAATCCAGGGGCCCCCGCCCCCGCCACCTAGAAGAGGTAGCGCGTGACCGTGCGTGGGAATCCGCGGACGTCCCACGCGAAGATCTTCGTGGGCGTGACGACGTAGCCGCCCTTGTCCCACTGCTCCGGCTTCGGCCGGTACTTGTACGTGCGTGCATATTTCGTGCGGTATTGCTTGGTGATCCGCTCAGCCGTCGGACGGTCCACCGACTGAAGGCGCTCGGCGCGCCCTTCGATCATCACCGCGGTCGTCCCTGACTCGGTGCCCACCGCGATCCGCGGATCTCGCGCGAGGTTCCGGGCCCACTTGGTGTCTTCGCCCCCCTCGAAATACCAGCGGTCGTCGATCCACGCTCCCCATTGACCGACAAGGTGGGGCTTGCCGTCGGCGTCGATCGTGACGAGCCAGTACGACCGCGCACCCTCGAGCAGCTTTCGCGTCGAGGACCACGGCACCATGCCCCGTTCGGTTGTCGGAACGCCGTAGCCCTTCGGCATGCGCGGGCGCGTCGCCCGCGGGGAGCTAGCGCTCTTCCTCGTCGTCTTCGGCGTCGTCGTCCGCTTCGAACTCATCCGAGTAGAAGCCAAGCTCCTCCGATTTGAACACCGTGACGAGAAAATCCTCGCGCTCCGGATCGTGCGTCTGGACGAGCTCCTCGTCGATCTGATCGATCACCTGCTGCAGCTCATCGTCCGTCAGATCCACCTCGAGGAGCAGCGTGCCATGCACCTCGAATCTGCCGTAATGGAGATCGATGCGGCCGACACGCCGAGCGCCGCCATAGATCGCGAAGATCTCGCTCGATTCGGTGCGGACGGTGCGCTCGAAACGTGACGATTCCACAGGCCGCGAGAGGTTACCCCATAGCCCTCGCCGATGACTCCCCTGCAGTTATGGGGACGCGGAAAGAGCCGTCTCGAATGGCTTGCTGTCCGGCGTGTAGAAGAACTCGAGGACGTGTGCGCTCGACGACCCACGGTTCAGTATCTGCATCGGGCCACCGATCCCGATCGCGATTCCCTTGTCGTCCGTGAGGTAATCGTGAAGACCGGGTTGTCGGACCTCGACGTCGCCGTCGAGCACGACGAGCACGGTCGCGCCACCGTGGGCCACCGCGGCGGAGCGCCCGCCAGGTTCGAGCGTGAGCCGTTCGAGCCGGAAGCTGTAGGCGCCCTCCGGTTGGGGTACTGGCAGCTGGGGCCCCTGGACGATCCGGCGCAGAGCGCCGAACGCGGTGCGTGAGCCGCCGTAGACGACGAATGTGTACCAGCGGCTCGTGACCGAGCCGGGGTTGCTTTGGTGGAACGTCTTGAGCGGCGTCGCCGCGGCTTCGCCCGCGTGCAAATCGACGAAGCCATCATCCCAGCTCCAGCGGACCGTCCCAGACAGAACGTAGCCAATGCTCGGGAGCGGTGCGTCGTCAAAAGAAGCGGCCGTGTTCGGCGGTAGATCGGGCAGCGCGTACACACCCAGGTAGGACTGGATGTAGGCCGGACCGTCCTGCGCTCTGGTCGCGAGCGTTTCAGTCGTCGATCCACTCGGATGCGGATCAGAGACGGGAAGGGGAGTCGGGGTTGGCGGCTCCGCATTCGGGGACGGCACCGCCGATGGCGGCGCTGTCGGCGAGGCCGCGACGACGGAGGGCGATGTTGCCGGCGCAGAAGCCCCGCCCGAGCAGCTCGAAAGCGTGATCGACCAAACGAGCGCCAGCACTGCACGTCGGCTCATGGCCCGACGCTACGGCACCGCACCGATCGCATGGCATCGTGGAAAACACCTAAACCTCAGTGGTAGCGATCGCGGTTCGCCTCTTCCGTGACCCAGGTGGCGACCCTGGCTCGCGATCGGAACCCGAGCTTCTTCAGGATGTGCTCGACATGTGCCTCGACGGTCCGCTCGCTCAAACCCAGATCATCGGCGATCGCGCGGTTGCTGAGTCCATCGGCGATCAGCCTCGCCACCTCTCGCTCTCGCGGGCTGACCCGAGACTCAAGCGGCAGGGCCGTCGCACGCTGGGAGTCGGTGAGGGCCAACGAGCGCCCGTTCTGGGAGCCCCAGCCGGCGAGCCACGCCAAACGATGCGCGGCTCCGGCCGACCGCCAGATCGAGATGATCTCCGCGAATGCGGTCTCGGCGGCGGCGCGGTCGCCCCGACCGTTGCGTTTGAGGTGCGCTTCGATGAGGCGCCTCCGAAGGAGCTCGCGAGGGAGGGGGTGGACGTCGTCATGGAGCCGGACCGAGTGGCGATACGCGTCGATCGCTTCGTCGAGTCGTCCCTCCCGTAGAGCCGTCTCGCCGTGACCGAACGCGCGCCGGGCCGTCGCCGATACCGGCTCGCGCTCACGACCTTGCGTCAGGCAGCGCTCGATCCAGGTTTGCTCGCGCGCGCCGTCGCCGATGGTCCGGGCCGCCTCGACCGAGAGCATCGCGGCATCGTCCAGCTGCGGCATCGGGTACCGATTCGCGAGCGTGCCGGCGAGCGTCTCGGCCAGGTCGAGCCCCGCGACGGGCTGACCCGCGAGATACAGGACCTGGACACCGAACGCGATATCTCCGAGGCCCTCGGCCTGTCCGCGAGCGTGCTCGGCAATACCGGCGACGACCTCGACGACCCGAGCGCTCGGACCTTCGCGGGCCGTTCGAACGTACTCGAGCGTCGCACGCGCCCGCGTGTGTAGCGATGAGTCCTCGGGAACCTTCTCCGCCAGAGCGACGAGCTCATCCCAGCGTCCGTCGTAAAGAAGAAGGAGAAGATTGACCCACGCGAAGTGGCTCTCGTGGCCGAGCCGCCGCGCGGTGGCGAGCGAGAGCTCCAACGCCGAGCGGAACTCCTGCTCCGAGCACCCGGTGAGGAACAGCGTGATAGCCCAGTTGTGATTCGCGCGCGCGGCCTCCGCCGGGAGCTGGCTCCGGAGCGCGAGCGCCGCACTTTCCTCGAGGAGCGCGACGCCCTCGAGCCGACCCTGGATCGCTATCAGAACACCGGCCGTGGTGAGCGCGTCGACGAGGATCTTCGGTTTCGCTGCCACCCGTCGCGCCATGTTCACCGCCGACTCAGCCCAGCGCGCGGCTTCCTCGCCCTGATGTGCGAGGGCCAGCTGGCGCGAGAGCTCGGAGTGCGCCTCCGCGAGCTCTTCGCTCTCGCCGAGGGTCTCAAGCGCGGAGATGGCGCCGCGCGCGAGATCGAGGGCGGCGGCGGTTTCACGCGCATGCCAGCGGTACCGAGCCTCAACGATCGTCGCCTGTGCGGCTCGGCGGACGTCGCCCGAATCCTCGAAGGATCGTCGAGCCTCGGCCGCCACTTCCGCCGCGCGCCGATAGCGGCCCGCCCCTGCGCCCGCTCGTGCGTGCGCGAGCTCCAGCTGGATCTCGCCGCGGGTCGCCCCCAGCGGCGAGACTTCGAGAGCTGCCTCGAGATGCGCCGCCGCTCGGGCGTGGGCTCCCGCGGCGCTCGCCTCCACTGCGGCGGCACGGAGGTACGCGACGTCGCGATTCTTGTCTGACGCAGGCTCGACTTCGCGAGGAGTCCGTCTGCGCGGGGATCGCCGGTTCACGCGGCGAGTCTATGAAGCGGTGCTACACCCCGAGCCGCGCCGTGCGCACCGCGTTGATATCGGCGAAGGCGCCGATGCGCGCGCGCACCTCATCGGGGACCGCGTCGTCGACGGTCAGGATCATCAGCGCCTCGCCGCGCGGATGGAGGCGACCGACCTGCATCGAGGAGATGTTGACGTCGTGCTCGCCGAGAAGGGTACCCACACGCCCCACGAGGCCGGGCTTGTCCTGATGCTTCGTGAGGAGAAGGTGACCGTCCACCGGGACGTCGACCCAGAACCCGTCGATGAACACGATCCGCGGGTCGCCCTGCACGAGCGTGCCGGCGACCTCCGTCGATCCGACCTTCACCGAGAGGAGTGACGCGTATCGCGCCGGCTCGGTCTCCCTGCGCTCGGCGATGACGAGACCGCGCGAACGCGCGAGGTCGAGCGCGTTCACGAGATTCACGCGCTGCTCGCTGAACGTCTCGAGCACGCCCTTGACCGCGGCGGCGCGAAGCGGTTCCGGATCGAGCTCGAGGACCGCGCCGCCGTAGCCGAGCGCGAGCTGCGCGGGCCGGTCGTCGAGGAGCTGGGCGGCGAGCGAGCCCAGCCGCTCGGCAAGGCGAAGCCAGGCCATGCCGCCCGCCTCTTCGGACGGCGGGCGCGGAGCGTTGACGGCGTAGCGCGCGGGCTTGCCGTCGAGAACGTCGAGGATCTGCTCCACCACGTCGACCGCGACGTTGGTCTGGGCTTCGGCCGTCGACCCGGCGATGTGCGGCGTCAGCACGGTGCGCGGCGCGGTGCGGATCTTCGCGTCGGCGGGCAGGGGCTCGGCCGCGAACACGTCAAGGGCGGCGCCGGCGATCGTTCCCTTCTCGAGCGCGGCCGCGAGCGCGTCGAGGTCGACGATCTCGCCGCGCGCCGCGTTGATGACCACCGCGCTCGGCTTCATTCGACCGAGCGCCTCCGCGCCGATGAGTCCGCGCGTTTTCTCGGTGAGCGGCACGTGGAGCGAAATGACGTCGGCGGATCGCAGGAGCTCGTCGAGGTCGACGAGCCGGGCGCCCGCGGCCCGCGCGGACGCTTCGGTCGCGAAGGGATCGTGCGCGATGATGGTCATGCCGAATGCGCCCGCGCGGCGCGCGACCTCGCCACCGACACGTCCGATCCCGACGAGCCCGAGCGTCTTGGCGCGTAGCTCGCGGCCGATGAACTTCGAGCGGGTCCACTCGCCCGCGCGAACGCTGCGGTCAGCGTCGACCAGGCGGCGGAGCAATGCGAGGGTGAGGGCAACGGTGTGCTCGGCCGCCGCGACGATGTTTCCGAGCGGCGCGTTCACGACGTACACGCCGCGTGCGGTGGCCGCCCGCACGTCGATGTTGTCGACGCCGACGCCCGCGCGACCCACGACCATCAGGCGCTTCGCGGCGTCCAGGATCGGCGGAGTCACCTTGGTCTCGCTGCGCACGATGAGCGCGTCGATGTCCGCGACGCGCTGTATGAGGTCAGCCTCTTTCAGACCGGTGGTCTGGCGGACCTCGCACCGCGCGCGGAGCAGCGCGAGACCCTCTTCGGCGAGAGGGTCCGCGACGTGAACGATGCTGCGGCGGTTAGCGACGAGTCGCGACCGCGTCGTTCGCCGGCCTCACGGTCGACGAGCTGCGGGCTGCGGGGCGCGACGTCTGCTGCTGGCTCTCCGCGTACGCGCGAAGCGCCGCGGTCATGGCCACGCCCGGCTCAACGGGTTGGTTGAGATCACGCAGCGTGAGCTCGAGCGCGCTGAAGAAGGCGACGATGTCCTGCAAGGTCACGAAGCCCAGGTGGGCGACGCGGACGAGCTGTCCTTCCATTTTGCCTTGACCGCCGGCCACGATCGTGTCGTGGTCATCGCGGAGGATGCGGATGAGGTTCCGGGCGTCGACACGTGCCGGCGGACGGAACGCGGTCACCGCCGGAGAGGCGTAGCGCTCGTCGGCGAAGAGCTGAAGATTCACGGCCTGAAGACCGCGCCGGGTCGCACGCGCAAGATCGCGGTGGCGGCGGATGATCGCCTCGAGGCCTTCCTCAGCCATCAGGCGAAGGGATTCCTGCAGCGCGATGAAGACGGTCACCGCCGGCGTCGCCGGTGTCTGGGCCTTCTCGAGGGACGTCTTATACGCGGCGAGGTCGAAATACGCCTTCGGTAGGTTCGACTTCTCGTACGCCTTCCACGCGCGCGGGCTCATCGTGACCATCGCGACGCCCGGAGGCGCGCCCCACGCTTTCTGCGACGCGGTGACGCAGACGTCGATGCCCCATTCGTCGATCTCGAGCTCGGTGCATCCGGCGCCGGAGACGCTGTCGACGAGAAAGAGCTTGCCGGAATCACGGACGACCGCCGCGATGTCCTTCATCGGGTTCAAGACCCCGGTCGAGGTCTCGTTGTGGGTGATGAGGACGGCCTTCGCGGCCTCCTTGCCCTTCTCTTTCGCGAGCTCATCGCGCACGAGATCCGGGTCGACGGCGCGGCCGTACGGGACGTCAACGCGCCGGGCCTCGACTCCGTAGGACTTGCAGATCGCGGCGAAGCGCTCGCCGAATGCGCCGCAGCTGAACACGAGCGCCTTGTCGCCCGACGAGAGCGTGTTCGCGATCGCGGCCTCGAGACCACCCGAGCCGGACGCGGTGAGGAGCAAGACATCGTGCTCGGTGCGGAGGAAATCCTGCAACGCGCGGGTCAGGGCCGCGAGCAGTGCGGCGAACTCGGGGCCGCGGTGGTTTATCAGCGGTCTCGCCGACGCGGCGAGCACCGCCTGAGGAACGAACGTGGGACCAGGAATGCGGAGGTTCTGCGGACGGTACATTGAGCGCCCTCCCGGTGTTGATGATGCCAGCCGCTCATCGCGGCCACAAGGCGAAAGTCAGACATGGCTGAACCGAAGTTCGCCCCATCCATCCTCTCCGCCGACTTTGCCCGCCTGGGCGAGGCGGTCGTCGCCGTCGAGCGAGCCGGTGCGGACTGGGTCCACGTCGACGTGATGGACGGTCATTTCGTCCCGAACCTCACGTTTGGCCCGAAGATGGTGGCGGACCTCCGCAAGGCGACCCGCCTGCCCCTCGATGTCCACCTGATGATCGAGAGCCCCGAGGACTGGGTGGACCGGTACGCCGAGGCGGGTGCGACCTTCCTCACGATCCACGTCGAGGCCACGCGCGATGTCCCGGGGACGCTGGCCGCGATCCGCGCTCGGGGCGTCCGGCCGGGGCTAACGCTGAATCCGGAGACCCCCGTCGACGTCGTCATGCCGTATCTCGGGTCCGTCGACCTCGCGCTGGTGATGAGCGTCCACCCCGGTTTCGGCGGGCAGAAGTTCATCGAAAGCGCGCTCGAAAAGGTCAGAGCGATCCGCGAGGCGCTCGACGAGCGGAAGGTCGCGGCCGAGCTCGAGGTCGACGGCGGGGTGAAGCCCGACAACTGCGCTCGCGTGGTCGCCGCGGGGGCGAGCGTCCTCGTCGCGGGCTCGGCGGTCTTCGAGGATCCGGAGGGTCCTGCTGCGGCGCTCCGTAAGTTCAGACACGCGATACGGCGTTAGGCGAAATGCCAGTCGAGCGCTAGGTCCCGATTCGTGCGTTCATTCTCTTCATGAGCTCGAATCCGCGGGTCGCCCTTGCGGCGCTGATCCGTCAGCGCGCTTCAGCCATCGCCCCGCGCGTGATCTCCGACGCCACCTCCGACCGGCAACGGACCGAGAGGATCGAGCTCGAGCATCGGCTTACGGCGTACCTCGAGCGGCGGATACCGCTCTGGGTCGAGGCGCTCGAGGCCAGCGATGCGGAGCGCGCGCCCGCGATAAGGCGTCTCCTGCGCACCGATGCCGAGGCCGGCGAAAACATCCCGCCGGTGGTCCTCCTCGGAACGGTCGCGATCGGCTACCGGCTCATGGAGTCGGAGATACGTCTGCACGCATCCGACTACGGATTTTCGGCCGACGCGCTCTGGGCGGAGATGGACCTCTTGCGGAGGACGGTGGGGGAGATGCGCCGCCGGCTCGGCGACGGTGAGAGCGTCGCCTAATTAATCGGCGTCGCCGAGGCCGAGCTCCGTGAGACGCGAGTCGCTGATCCCGAAGTGGTGCGCGACCTCGTGCACGACCGTGTCGCGGACGATCTCGGCCTGGCGTCGAGGCGACGCGGTGATCCGTTCGATCGGTCCGCGGAAAATGCATATGCGGTCGGGAAGGTAGGGCTCCTGCGCGCCGCGTTCGGTGAGCGGCACCCCTTCATACAGACCAAGCAACGTGCCGCCACGGGGGAGCCGCTCAGGCGCGGGCTCATCCTCGATCACGATCTCGAGATTGCGGATCCGCTCGCGGAACTCCGCGGGGAGCTCGTCCAGCGCGTTCCGCACAAGCCGCGCGAAACGCGCGCGGCGTAGGTCCGACACGATCGCACTCTAGCTGCGCAGGGGAAGTATCCCCTGCTACCCCTCTCCGCTCGCCGCGTTAGCGGCGAGCTGAAGCCTCATGCCGCGCACGCCGATCGCACACGCGCGAGCGCTCGCGCGCGAAGACGGCACACTCCCGATTCGGAAAGACCGACCTCGCCGCCGATCTCCCGCAGCGTCAGTCCGCGCCCGTAAGACAGAACGAGGACTCGGCGCTCGAGCGGCGTGAGGTCGCGCAGCGCGCTCGCGACGAGCGGCCATCGCGCGTCCTGGCGTCCCGGAGCGGGCTGCACCTCGGCCACATCGCCGATGCGATCGAGCGAAACTTCGACGTAGGGCGGATTCGGCGCCGGCGCTAGCGCGCCATCTTCGCTCGCACGCTGCGCCGCCCGAAACGCCCGGCGCGCGCTGCGAGTCAGCGGGTCACGCTCGCGGAGCGCATCGAGGATCTGCCCACGAACGCGCCGCGCGGCGTATGCGCCGAACGAAGCCCCACGGTCTCCGCGATACCGGCGAGCCGCCTGCACGAGGCCGACGAGACCCCACGCGATCAGGTCCTCACGGTCCGCTCCACGGCAGCGAGGGTCGATCGATCGTGAGGCGACCGCCCGCGCGAACTGCAGGTGCGCGATGATGCGGTCATCTCCAAGAGGAACAGCCGGATCGGCCATGCGCACCTCCCCTGCGGCGCGGACCGTAGTCAGCGGCTTCGCCGGTGTCAATAGCGAATTGACGAAGTTGTCCACGAAAGCCGAGGTCTTTTATCGCCGCTACCGCTATCCCAATTGGCTCGAGACGCACAGCCGGATCGTCGGGGCCATCGCCGAGACGCTGGTTGCCGCCCGGCGGCGGGGAGCTTCCGAGATCGATGCCGAGGCCGTCGTTCTCGCGGCATACCTGCACGACATCGGGCGGAGCCCGCTGCTCGCCGGCGATCCGCGGAATCACAACGTTCTCTCGGGGCTGGTGCTCGCGGCCGAGGGCCTCGACGCCTGTGTCGAGCCGGCGCGACGCCACGCCATCTACACGGTGCTCGATCCGGAGCTCGCGCCTCGCACCGCGGCCGAGAAGCTGGTGTACGTCGCCGACCGTCGCGGGGGTCAGGCCGTCGAGCCGCTCGAGGAACGTGCCCGTGACACCGCGCGACGCAATCCGAGATACGCGGCCGAGATCGCGCGCGCGATCCCGCATGCAAAAGCCGTCGAGCGCGAGGTGTTCGCCGACGTGTCCTTCGGCGCGGACGAGCTCGCGGATAAGGTGCGGTGATAGACCGGAAGCGCCTCGAGCGCCGGATGACCGAGCTCGCGCGGATCGGTGGGACCGATACGGCAGTGTCGCGTCTGGGTCTCTCGGCCGACGAGCAGCGGGCCCGCGATCTCGTCGGCGGCTGGCTCTCCGCAAGGGGCGCGCACGTGTGGCGGGACGCCGCCGCGAATCTCTTCGCGCGGTTCGGCGGCCAGGGCCAGGCGATCCTGGTCGGTTCTCATCTCGATTCGGTGCCGGAAGGCGGTCGGTTCGATGGCGCGCTCGGCGTCCTCTGCGCCGTCGAGGCGGTCGAATCGCTTGTCGACGCGAAGGCGAAGCTGCGCCGTCCCGTGGAGGTCGTGGCCTGGGCCGACGAGGAGGGTGCACGTTTCGGAGTGGGCCTTTTTGGATCCACGGCCAGCTTCGGTCGCCTCGGGCGCGGCGTCGCCGATCGCCACGACCGAGACGGTGTCTCCATCGCGGACGCGTTACGTGCTTTGGGTGAGCAGGGTGATCCTGCCGCGGCCCAGCGCGACCCGGCCGAGCTCGCGGCGTACCTGGAGCTTCACATCGAGCAGGGACCGCGCCTCGAGAGAGCCGGCCTGGCACTCGGCGTAGTGAGCGAGATCGTCGGCATCTACCACGCCCGCGTGACGATTCGAGGCCGCGCCGATCACGCGGGCGCGACGGTCATGACCGCGCGTGCCGATGCGCTGGCCGCCGCGTCCGAGATCGTGCTGGCCGTCGAGCGGATCGCGCGCGGGCGGCCCGATTCGGTCGGCACGGTAGGCGAGATCGCGGTCCGTCCCGGCGCGAAGAACGTGGTGCCGGGCGAGTGCGTCTTCTCTCTGGACCTGCGCGCGGTGCAAGATCACGATGGTCTCGTGCGTGAGGTGCTCGGTTCGGTGACCGGCATCGCGAGCTCGCGGGCCGTCGAAGCGTCCGTCGACGAGCTGGCGCGGGTACCCGTGACCTCGCTCGATCCGAAGATCCGTGAAGTCCTCAAACGGGCGACGAAGAGCGTCGGGGTCGACGCGCCCGACCTTGTGAGCGGCGCCGGCCACGATGCACAGAATCCCGCCCTCTCAGGCGTGCCGACAGGCATGATTTTCGTCCGCTCGACCGGTGGCTCGCACACACCGCGTGAGTACGCATCGGTCGAAGACGCCGCCCTCGGCGCGCAGGCGCTCGCGAATGCGATCAAGGAGCTCGCCTCGTGACTGAGCCCACCGCCTGCGTCTTCTGCCGGATCGTCGAGGGCCGCGAGCAGGCGAGCTTCGTGGCGCAGGGCTCCGATGTGCTGGCGTTCCTCGATCTCCATCCGATCACCGAAGGACACACGCTGATCGTTCCGCGGAAGCACGCGGCGTCAATTGGCGAGGTCGATGAGGTCACGGCCGTCGCAATGTGGTCGGTCGCGCGGCGCGTTGCGGCCGCCCTCCGCACCTCGGGCCTGCGCTGCGAAGCCATCAACCTGTTTCTCGCGGACGGCGCTGCGGCGGGACAGGAGGTCTTTCACTCGCACCTCCACGTCATCCCGCGCTGGCAGGGCGACGGCTTCCGCATCGAGTTCCCCCCGCATTACGGGGCGGCCGCGCCGCGGAAGGAGCTCGACGACATCGCGGGGCGGCTCCGGAAGAGGATCTGATGGCGGACGGCGCCGGGTTCTGACCTCGTGGACCGGCCGGCCCCCGTCGGCGTGCCAGTTGACGTAAACTGGCAGACATGGCGACGGCGGCGCCCGCGACCTATCGGATCGGCGAGCTTGCCGCAAAGGTCGGAGTGACCGAGCGGACCATCCGGTATTACGAGGAGCGGGGTCTCCTCGAATCGGTGAAGCGGCTCGACGGTGGCCAGCGCGTGTACACCGACGACGATGTCCGCCGGCTCAAGTTCATCCAGAAGCTGAAAGTGCTGGGTCTCTCGCTCGCCGAGATGCAGGAGCTCGAAACGCTCTACGGTCGCCATCACACCAATGCCAAAGTGCTTCCGCGCCTGATTGAATTGCTCGACTCTCATCTCGTCACGGTCGGCGAGCGGCTGAGCGAGCTTGCGGCGCTGCGCGACGAGATCCGCGCGTATCGCCATCACGTGACGGAACGGCTGGAAGAAGCCAAGTGAGCGCGGTCATCCTCGGAGCGGCGCGGACTCCGATCGGCGCGTTCCTCGGCGGCCTCGCGCCGCTCTCCGCGCCGACGCTCGGCTCCATAGCGATGAAATGCGCACTCGAGCGCGCCGGCATCAACGCGGATCAGGTCGACGAGGTGTTCATGGGGAACGTCGTTCAGGCGGGTGTCGGTCAGGCTCCGGCGCGCCAGGCTGCCCTGGGTGCGGGGCTACCGAACTCCGTGCCGTGCACGACGATCAACAAGGTGTGCGGCTCGGGCCTGAAGGCGGTCATGCTCGCGGCCTCACAGATCGTGGCCGGCGAGGCGCGGCTCGTCGTCGCGGGCGGCATGGAGTCGATGTCCAACGCGCCGTACCTCGCGCGCGGGCTTCGTGCGGGCCTGCCGCTCGGCGAGCACAAGCTCGAGGATGCAAACATGGTCGACGGTCTCGTGGACGCGTACGGACACGGGCACATGGGTCTCGGCGGCGAGCTCGTCGCGGAGCAATGCGGTCTCGGCCGCACCGAGCAGGACCGTTTCGCTCTCGGCTCCTATGAGAAGGCCCTGCGCGCGCAACGCGAGGGGGCGTTCGACGCGGAGATCGTGCCGGTCGAGGTGCCGGGTCGAAAGGGCGCGGTCACCCTCGTCAACAAGGATGAGACACCGCGGGAGACCAGCCTCGACGCGCTCGCGAAGCTGCAGCCCGCCTTCAAGGCCGCCGGCACGATCACCGCGGGTAACGCCTCGAAGCTCAACGACGGCGGAGCCGCGGTCGTCGTCGCGTCGGAGGAGCGCGCGCGCGAGCTCGGCGCGAAGCCCGTCGCGCGGATCGTGGCGCAGGCCCAGTTCGCACACGAGCCGGAGCGATTCCTGGCTGCACCGAAAGGCGCGATCGAGCGCTGTCTTGCAAAGGCGGGATGGAAGATCGGCGACGTGGACCTGTTCGAGGTGAACGAGGCATTCAGCGGGATCGAATGCGTGCGCCGTGAGCTCGACATCCCCGAAGCCAAGTTCAACGTGAACGGCGGCGCGGTCGCCCTGGGGCACCCCATCGGCGCGTCTGGCGCCCGCCTTCTCGTCACGCTCCTGTATGCGTTGCGGGCGCGCTCCGTCAAGCGCGGCGTCGCATCGCTCTGCCTCGGCGGTGGCGAGGCGGTCGCCCTCGCGGTCGAGCTCGTCTAGTGGCGACTACCACAGCCGAGACGGGATTTGACCTCACCCTCACTGAAGAGCAGGAGCTGACCCAGCGCGCGGCGCGCGCCTTCGCGACAGAGAAGGTCCTCCCGCGCGCGGCGGAGATCGACGAGCAGGGCAAAATCCCGCCGGAGATCCTCCAGGAGATGAGCGCGCTCGGCTTCATGGGGACCTACGTGCCCGAGCGATACGGCGGCCCTGGGCTCGACGCCGTCTCGTACGCGCTTGTCGTGGAGGAGATCAACCGCGCGTGTGCCTCGACCGGAGTCGTCCTCTGCTCGCATATGTCGCTCGCCGTCGATCCGATCCTCCACCACGGGTCTGAAGCGCAGAAGGAGAAGTACCTGCCGAAGCTCGCGCGCGGCGAGTGGGTCGGCTGCTTCGCCCTCTCCGAGCCGGCGTCGGGCAGCGACGCGGCGGCGATGCGAACGTCGGCCCGCCGCGACGGCAACGCGTGGATCCTGAACGGGACAAAGAATTTCATCACCAACGGGTCGCTCTCCAACGTCGCGATCGTCTTCGCTCAAACCGACCCGGCGCAGAAGCGCAAGGGGATCGCCGCGTTCATCGTCGAGAAGGACACGCCGGGGTTCTCAGTCGGCAAGCTCGAGCGCAAGCTCGGCATCCGCGGATCGGACACCGCGCAGCTCATCTTCCAGGACGCGCGCGTGCCGGCCGCGAATCTTCTCGGCGAGGTGAGCGAGGGATACCGGATCGCGCTTTCGACCCTCGATGGCGGCCGCATCTCGATCGCGGCGCAGGCGGTCGGCATCGCCCGCGCGTGCCTCGAGGATTCGATCGCGTACGCCAAGCAGCGCGAGGCCTTTGGAAAGAAGGTCGCCGACTTCCAGGCGATCCAGTGGATGCTCGCCGACATGGCCACGGAGATCGACGCGGCTCGTCTGCTCACGTGGCGCGCCGCCGCGATGAAGGACGCGGGCGAGGACTACATCCTCGCCGCGGCGGAGGCGAAGCTCTTCGCGAGCGACGTGGCGGTGAAGGCCAGCCGCGATTGCGTGCAGATCTTCGGGGGCTACGGATATCTGAAAGACTTCCCGGCCGAGCGTCACTACCGCGACGCGAAGATCACCGAGATCTATGAGGGAACCAGCGAGATCATGAAGCTCGTCATCGCGGAAGAGATCCTGAAGGAGTGAGCGCCCTGTGATCGCGCCCACCGGCGTATTTATCCCGGGCGGCGCGGTCCTGCTGCTGCTCGCGGCGCTCGGTTTCGGAGCGTTCTTCTGGCGGGCGTGGCGCCTGTACCGGTACATGCGACTCGGCCGCGACGAGGCGCGCCTCGATCATCCGTGGCGCCGAGCGCGCGACGAGCTCGTCGTGTACCTCGGCCAGCGCAAGCTCCTGAAGCGGCCGTATTACATCCGCGGCTTGGCGCACGCGTTCATCTTCTGGGGCTTTCTCGTGATCACGATCGGAACGGTGGACCTCCTCTTCAGCGGAATCGTCGGCCTCCACCTTCCGGGAACCGGAAGCGGGCTCTTCGCGTGGACGATCGATATCTTCGCCGTGCTGGTGCTCGTCTCGATCGGCATCGCCTTGGCTCGTCGCCTCTTCTTTGCGCCACCGCGAATGCACGTCGCGCTGGATGGCTACGTCATCCTCGGGATGATCGGACTCTTGATGCTGACGCTCCTCGTCTTCGAGGGGGCCGGTCTTTCAGCCGGCCTGCTCGAGAAGGGCTACACGCCTCCCCCGATCGCGAATGCGATCCTGAAGTCGATCTTCACGCGAGATCTTGCCGGCGTGGTGTTCCCGGTCGCCTGGTGGATGCACGTCGTGACCGTCCTCGCGTTCGCCGCGTATCTGCCCCAGTCGAAGCACTTGCACATCGTCACGACGCTCCCGAACGTCTTCTTCCGCAAGCAGACGCCAAGAGGACAGCTCTCGCTTATCGAGGACATCGAGAACAAGGAGACCTTCGGCGCGGCGTCGATCCGGGACCTTTCGTGGAAACAGCTGCTTGACGGGTACACGTGCACGGAGTGCGGGCGCTGCTCCGATAATTGCCCGGCGCTCGCGACCGGAAAGCCCCTCGACCCGCAGAAGATCGTCCTCGACATCCGCGATCAGCTGCTGCGCGACGGCCCGAAGCTCCTCGCCGACGCGAAGGCCGAGATCACGCCGCCCTCTCATTACACCGAGTCAAAACCCGAAGAGCTCTGGGCCTGCACGACCTGCGCGGCGTGCGTCGAAGCGTGTCCGGTCACGATCGAGCACATCGACAAGATCGTCGACATGCGCCGTCACCTGACGCTCATGGAGGGATCGGCGCCCCCCGAGGCGCAGCGCGCGATGACGAACATCGAGCGCGCCGGTAATCCCTGGGGCGAGCCGCGCGAGACGCGCGGCGACTGGGCGAAAGATCTGGGCGTCCCGACGTTCGCCGAGAAGCCGGACGCGGAGTACCTCTACTTCGTCGGGTGCGCGGCGTCGGTCGACCGGCGCAATCAGAAGGTCGCGCGCGCTCTCGTGCAGGTCCTGCGTGCGGCCGGCGTCTCGTTCGCGATCCTCGCATCCGAGGAGACCTGCAACGGCGACCCCGCCCGGCGGATCGGCAACGAGTACCTGTGGCAGATCCAGGCCCAGCAGAACATCGAGACGTTCAAGAAATACGGCGTGCGGAAGGTGATCGCGAGCTGCCCGCACTGCTTCAACACGATCGCGAATGAATATCCCCAGCTCGGCGGCAACTACGAGGTCGTCCACGCGCTGCAGCTCGTCGATCGGCTCATCAGGGAGGGCAAGCTCACGGTTGGCCGCGGTCTGTCCGAGGCGGTCGCGTATCACGACCCGTGCTATCTCGGGCGGCACAACGGCGTCTACGACCAGCCGCGCGCGGTGCTCGACGCGATCCCCGGCGTCCAGCGCGTCGAGATCGAGCCGCACAACCGGGAGCGCGGATTCTGCTGCGGCGCCGGTGGCGGGCGGATGTGGATGGAGGAGAAGGTCGGCCAGCGCGTGAACCACCGCCGGGTCGAACAGCTGCTCGCGCTCAACAGCGGCGCCACGAAGGTCGCCAGCGGCTGCCCGTTCTGCTTGATCATGCTCGAGGAAGGCGTCGGGGCAAAAGGCGTGCAGGAGCAGATCCGCCCGGTCGACGTCCTGGAGCTCGTCGCGGGGAGGCTCGAAAGCTAATGGACTTCACCGATGGCACGACCATCTTCGCGATCGTGTTCACATTCGTGATGCTCGCCGTAGCGTTCGGTGCCGTCGCGTTCGCGCTCTGGTACTCGGGGGACCAGCAGGAGACCTGATGAAGATCCTCATCCCGCTGAAGCAGGTGCCCGATTCGACGGTGAGAGTGAAGGTCGGGTCCGATGGAAAGTCGATCGTCACCGAGGGCATCACCTGGTCGATCTCGCCGTACGACGAGTACGCGATCGAGATGGCGCTCGAGCGTAAGGACGCCGATCCGACGACGGTCGTCGCGGTCGTGACGGTCGGACCGGCGCGGTCGCGCGATGCGCTGCGGCAGGCCCTCGCCATGGGCTGCGACGAGGCATCGCTCGTCACGGCTGATGACGCCGCGCCGCTCGCCATCGCGCGCGCTCTCGCGAAGGTCGTCGCGGAAGCGAAACCCGACCTGGTGCTCTGCGGGAAGCAGGCCTCTGACGACGATCAGGGTTTTGTGGGCCCGGCCCTCGCCGAAGTACTTGCGTGGCCGCACGTCGCGACGATCACGAAGGTCGTTCCCGTCGATGGTGGGGTCGAGCTGTGGCGTGAGGTCGAGGGCGGTCACGAGGTCTGGAAGGCGCCAGTTCCCGCGCTCGCGACGGTGCACAAGAGCGAGAAGGAGCCGCGCTATCCGTCGCTCCCTGGGATCATGAAGGCGAAGAAGAAGGACATACCCGAGCGGCCGATCAGCGCGCTCGGCGTCGATGCGTCCGGGCCGACCTGGACGATCCTTTCGATGGAGCCACCGCCGGCGCGCGGCGGCGGCAAGATCCTGAAAGACGGCGACAGCAAGCAGATCGCCGAACGGCTTGCGACGGCGTTGCGCGACGAGGCGAAGGTCCTGTGAAAACGCTCGTCGTCGCCGAACGCAAAGGCACCGAGCTGCGTCGCGTCTCGCTCGAGCTCGCCGCGAAGGCGCGCGAGCTTGGGGAAGCGGCGGTCGTGGAGATCGCCGGCGAGCGCTACTCGCCTCTGCCGTTCGTGTCGGCGCTCGCGAAAAAGGTGGAGTCCGAGAAGCCGGACCTCGTCCTTCTGGGCGCGACGCTGAATGGACGCGATCTGGGCGCGCGCCTGGCGGCGCGGCTGGGCCGGGCCTACGCCGCCGACGTGACCGGCCTCCGTGCGGCCGGGAACGCGCTCGAGGCGGACAAGCCGATGTACGCGGGCAAAGTGCGGGCCAAGGTGCGGCTCGATCTTCCGGCGGTGGTATCGGTGAGACCGGGCGCCATCCCCCTCCAGGCCGGTGCCGACGCGCCCCAGGTCGAAACGATCGAGGCCGACGGATCAGCCGAGAAGCTCACCTTCGTGAAGCTCGCGGCCACGGCGACGGACACCAAGCGCGTTTCGCTGTCGGAGGCGCGGGTCGTGGTGTCTGGCGGCCGCGGCCTCAAGGGGCCCGAGAACTGGCATCTCGTCGAGGAGCTCGCCGACGCGCTCGGCGGCGCGGTGGGCGCATCCCGAGCCGTCACGGACGCCGGATGGCGGCCGAACGAGGAGCAGGTCGGACAGACCGGGAAGACGGTGACGCCGGACCTCTATGTCGCGCTCGGCATCTCGGGCGCGATCCAGCACCTCGCCGGAATGACGTCGAGCAAAGTGATCGTTGCGGTGAACAAGGATCCGGACGCCGACATCTTCAAGATCGCCGACTACGGCGTGGTGGCGGATGTCTTCGAGTTCGTCCCGGCGTTCACCGAAGCGGTCAAGAAGGCGCGAGCGTGAACCCGTTCGTCGGGGCGACCGAGCGCGAGCTCGCCGAGGCGGTGGCGGATTGGGCGAAGGGCCTGACCGGGCGGATACCGGCCGCGGAGAAGGAAGGCGCGCTCCCGCGCGACGTTATCGCCGACCTCGGTCGTCTCGGCGTGCTCGGAATGACGATCCCGGAAGCCGACGGCGGACTCGGTGCGTCGGCGGTCGCGTTCGCGCTGGTGCTGGAGGAGCTGTCGGCAGCCTGGCCCTCGCTGGCGGTCGGAGCCGCGGTCAACAGCGGGATCGTCGCGGGTTCGATCGTTCGCCACGCGACCTCGGAGCAGCGCGGTCGCTGGCTCCCGCAGCTCATGGATGGCTCCGGGCTCGGCGCGTTCGCCCTGACCGAGCCCACCTCCGGGAGCGACGCCGCGTCGCTGCGGACAACGGCGCGCCGGGAGGCTGGTGGGTGGCGGCTCGACGGGCAAAAACAGTTCATCACGAACGCGCGCTACGCGCCGTTCGCGATCGTGCTCGCGCGCGTCGGTGACGTCGACCCGAAGCGGACGGCGGCGGGCATCACCGCGTTCGTCGTGCCGCTCGACGCACCGGGAGTCTCGATCGGCAGGCCGGAGCGCAAGCTCGGCCTCCGCGCCTCAGACACGAGCGCCCTCGTCATGGAGGCCGCCGCCGTCGATGGCGACGCCGTTCTGGGTGAGGCCGGCAAAGGCTTCGCGATCGCCATGAGCGGGCTCGACGGCGGGCGGATCGGCATCGCCGCGCAGTCGGTCGGGATCGCGCGCCGGGCGCTCGAGCTCGCCCGAGACTACGCGAAGGAGCGGAGGCAGTTCGGCCGCCCGATCGCGGACTTCGAGGGGCTCCGGTTCAGGATCGCAAAAGTGGAGAGCGATCTCGCCGGGGCGCGCCTCCTCGCGCTCCGTGCGGCGTGGCTACGCGATCACGGTCGTCCGTTCACGCGCGAGGCCGCGATGGCCAAGCTGTACGCGAGCGAGATGGCGCAGCGCGCGACGCACGCCGCCGTGCAGATTCTCGGAGGCAACGGCTACATGCGGGACTATGCGGTCGAGCGCTACGCACGCGATGGCCGCGCGACGACGATCTACGAAGGGACAAGCGAGATACAGCGCATCGTGATCGCGCGCTCGCTGCTCGCGGCATGACGATCCAAAAGGCGGCGTCGAAGAAGCAGCGCTGGCTCGACGACGTCTACGGCGCCGCCACGAAGAAGCACCCCGAGCGCAAGAGCCGCTTCTCGACGCTCTCCGACGAACTGATCGAGCCGCTCTACACGGCCGAGGACCTCGAAGAGTTCGACTCCGACCGCGACCTCGGCTTGCCCGGCGAATTCCCGTACACGCGAGGCGTGCAGCCCTCGATGTACCGCGGCCGTCTCTGGACCATGCGCCAGTTCGCGGGGTTTGGCTCTGCGGAAGACACGAACGAGCGGTTCCACTACCTCTTGAAGCACGGCGTCGACGGCCTCTCGGTCGCGTTCGACATGCCGACGCTCATGGGGCGCGACTCCGACGATCCGCTCTCGCGAGGTGAGGTGGGGCGTGAAGGCGTCGCCGTGGACACCCTGCGTGACATGGAGATCCTGTTCGACCGCATCCCACTCGAGCAGGTGACGACCTCGATGACCATCAACGGGCCGGCTTCGATCGTGTGGGCGATGTACCTCGCGGCGGCCGGGAAGCGCGGCATTCCGCTCGATCGTCTCGGTGGAACGATCCAGAACGACGCGCTCAAGGAGTACATCGCGCAGCGCGAGTGGATCGTTCCGGTGAAGCCGGCCATGGACCTGGTGGTCGACACCTTCCGCTACGGCTCCCGCGACGTGCCGCGCTGGAACACCATCTCGATCTCCGGCTACCACATCCGCGAAGCCGGCGCGACGGCGTTGCAGGAGCTCGCGTTCACGCTCATCGACGGGCTCGAGTACGTGAAGTGGGGCGTCGCGGCCGGCCTCGACGTGAACGACTTCGTGCCGCACCTCTCCTTCTTTTTCGACGTGCACAATGATTTCTTCGAAGAGATCGCGAAGTTCCGCGCGGCGCGGCGCATCTGGGCGCGGGAGATCGAGCGCCGCTACCACCCGACGAACGAGCGCGCCCTTCTCATGCGCACCCACGCCCAGACCGCCGGCGTTTCGCTCACCGCGCAGCAGCCGTACAACAACGTCGTCCGGGTGACGCTGCAGGCGCTCGCGGCCGTGCTCGGCGGGACGCAGTCGCTGCACACGAACTCGCTCGACGAGACCTACGCCCTACCGACGGAGGAAGCGGTGACCCTCGCGCTGCGGACGCAACAGGTCATCGCGCACGAGTCCGGGGTCGCGGACACGATCGATCCGCTCGCGGGCTCGTACTACCTGGAGTCGCTCACCCAACGCATGGAGCAGGGCTTCGAGCGATACCTCGGCGAGATCGAGAAGATGGGCGGCATGGTCGAGGCCGTCGAGCGTGGCTATCCCCAGCGGGAGATCACGGAAGCCTCGTTCCACTTTCAGCAGCAGGTCGAAGAGCGGGAGAAGATCGTCGTTGGGGTCAACAAATACGCCACGAGCGAGGAGACGCCGATCCCGACCCTCGCGATCGACCCCGAGGTCGAGCAGAAGCAGATCGCTCGGCTCGCCGAGACGCGAAAAACGCGGGATCGAGGCCGCTGGAATGAATCAATTGACGCGCTCCGGCACGCCGCCAAGCATGGCGACGAGCTCATGCCTCGCTTCGTCGAGTGCGCGAGAGCAAACGCAAGCGTCGGCGAGCAGGTACTTGTCCTGAAGGAGGTGTTCGGTGAATACCACGATCCGGGGTACTTCTAGAGCCAGGGGTAGGGGCCCCTGGGCACGAAGTGACCTCCTTGCGAAGATCTCCAGCGCGCACCGCTCGATGCGGGAGGCGATCGGGGCGCTGCCGGCGCCGCGATGGGATGAGAAGCTGCCCGCGGGATGGACGCTGAAGGAGATCGTCGGCCACCTCGCGTACTGGGAAAGCACGATTCCAGCGTTCGTAGCTGACCTTCGGACCCGGACGCCGCAGGAAGTGGCCCTTCTGGTGGCGGACGATGGGGGCGGCGACGCCGACGAGCTAAACGCGCGAGCGGCGGCAGTGGCCCGCGGCCTCTCCCGGGACGAGGTCTTGAGGCGCTGGGACGATGCGCACTCCGAGATGCTCGAGGTCGCGCGCAATCTGAGCGACGCCGAGCTCGACGACGCCTCCTTCATGCGAAAGTTCGAGGAGGATACCTACGGGCATTACCCCAATCACTACGCGGACCTGAGCGCGGCGATCAAGGACGTGGACGACCTCCTCGCGATCGTTCAGACGTCATGGACCCCCTTCCGTCTGGCGATCGGAGCCATCGGCCTTCCGAGCCTGGAAGAAAAGACATCGACCGGCTGGACCTACAAGGACCTCGTCGCGCACGCTGCCGCGTGGGAGGACCGCACCGCACCGCGACTCCGCGAGCTCCGAGAGACCGGGGACGCCGGGCCCGGTGTGGACGACGCCGACGATTTCAACGCCCTGGTCGTCGAGCGCACCCGCGGCCGCGATGCTTCGGAAGTCATCCGCGAGCTCGACGCGGCGCACGACCGCATCGTCGCAGAGATCAAGAACCTAACGCCGGAGCTGATCCACACGAAGGACGATTGGGCCATCGCGGTCGTCGCCGGGAACACCTACGGGCACTACGCCGAGCATTTCGACGAGCTGTTCGCGGCGGTCCCCAAGCGGCCCGCCGAGGTCCTCGCGAAGATGCGCGAGGCCTGGCGTCCATTCCGCCGCGCGGTTAACCGTCTCGGACTCACCGCACTCGCCGAGACGACGCCTTCCGGATGGACCTATAAGGCGATGCTCGGCCATATCGCGTACTGGATGGAGCACACCGCGCTCGAGCTGCCATACCGCCTCGATGGACGGCGGGGCCCCCTCATGGATGCCGATGCTGAGAACGCGCGCGAGGCCGAGGAGAGCACGTCGCGATCCTCCCACCAGGTCGTCGAGCGGGTTCACAAGGCGTACCAGGGCGTCGTCGATCTCGTGACGGCGCTGCCCCCGGATCGCGAGATCGACTTCCTCGCGACCCGCCTGGTCGTCGGCGAGACCTACGGACATTTCGTCAAGCACCAGGCCGAGACGGACTCGGCCCTGCCGCGCACAGCGGCGGACTTCATCGATCGGATCGAGAAGGTGTGGAGGCCGTTTCGCGCCGCGATCCGCGATCGCGGCCGTGCGGGTCTCGGCGAGCGCACGTCGAGCGGCTGGACGTACAAGGACCTCGTCGCGCATGCCGTTGGCTGGATGGAGCAGACCGTGCGTGAGATGCAGACCAGCGAGTTCACGACCGGATGGACGAAGGAAACCATCCAGGAGTTCAACGACCGGTCCGTGCGCACGCACGAGCTCGTCGGACCCGAGGCGATGATCGACGAGCTCGACACGGTATACCGCCGCCTGATCGAGACCGTCCGCGGGCTCGGCGACGGCGCGATCGACGACCGCATCGCGAGCACGATGCCGTACTACACGTATCTGCACTGGGAAGAGCACTTCGCCGAGCTGGGCGTTCCTCTTTGAAAAGACCGATCCGCGTCGTCGTCGCGAAGGCCGGTCTCGATGGCCACGACCGCGGCGCGAAAGTGGTGGCACGCGCGTTGCGCGATGCCGGGATGGAAGTGATCTACACCGGCGTGCACCAGACTCCGGAACAGGTCGTCGAAACCGCGCTGCAGGAGGACGCCGACGCGATCGGACTGTCACTGCTCTCAGGCGCGCACAACTACATCTTTCCGCGGGTCAGCGAGCTCATGAAGGAAAAGGGGCTCGATGACGTGCTCCTTTTCGGCGGCGGCATCATCCCTGAGGCGGACTGGCCCGCACTCTCGAAGGTCGGCGTCGAGCGCGTCTTTCCGCCCGGAGCGTCACTCGAGGAGATCACGACGTACGTGCGCGAGGCCGTGCCGCGAAAGCGCGGCGCGGCGGCGTGACAACAAAGCAAAGGGGATAAAGATGGCCAAGAAGGACGAACGACCGGTCGACGCCGGACTCGCGGCGCTGGTGGGCAAGAGCGAGCAGGAGCTGATCGACTTCTGGAAGCAACGCTTCGGGCTGATCGCGGCGATACCGGTGGATACGGCGCGCGTCGGAGCGTTGACGCCGCAGCTTCGCGAGCTCGTGCGCATCCAGAATCGCGAAGAGCGCAAGCGCCTCACGACTGCGCGGATGAAGGCGTTCGCGCAGCTGCCAGGCGATCAGCAGGAGCGGATCAGCAAGACGCGCCAGGCCGCGTACAACGTCGACCGCGGCGTCCTCGAGGAAGACCAGCGCATGGTCGACGAGATCCTGCCGACCCTCCCGGAGGCCAGGAACTACCCGACCGCGGCGCGCTGAGGATCGCTTGAACTTCTCGTACCGGGACGATCAGCTCCTCGTCCGCGATACCGTCCGCGACTTCGTGCGGACGCGGATCGTTCCCAGCGCTGAAGCCTGGAACGAGAAGGGCGAGTTTCCGCTCGAGATCCTTCCCGAGCTTGCCGCCCTCGGCCTCACCGGACTCGCTGTGCCGCACGAATACGGCGGCGCCGAGCTCGATGTGCTGACGATCGCGCTTGTGATGGAGGAGCTCGGCGCCGGCGACGGCTCCGTCGCGCTCACGATCGCCGCGCACAACTCCCTGTGCATCGGCCACCTGCTCATCGCGGCGAGCGAAGAGCAAAAGTCGCGATGGCTCCCGCCATTGGCCCGCGGAGAACACCTCGGATGCTGGGCGCTCACCGAGCCGTCGTCCGGCTCCGACGCCGTCAGCGCTCAAAGCCGCGTCCGCCGCGAGGGCGACGATTACGTGCTGTCGGGGACGAAGCAATTCATCACCAATGGATCGATCGCCGGATTCGCCGTCATCCTCGCCGGCGCCGGCGAGCGCAAGCTCTCGGCGTTCGGCGTGCCGAACAAAACCGCTGGTCTTCGGGTCGGCCGCCGCGAGGAGAAGATGGGCCTTCACGCGTCGGATACCGCGCAGCTCGTGCTCGAGGACTGCCGTGTCCCGGCGGCGGATCGCATCGGCCGCGATGGGGAAGCCTTCAATGACGTGAAGGGTGTGCTCGACCGGGGACGCATCGGTATCGGCGCGCTCGCCATCGGTCTCGGCCGAGCGTCCCTTGAGATCGCGATCGGGTATGCGAAGGAGCGCCGTCAGTTTGGCAGGGCGATCGCGGAGTTCGAGATGATCCAATGGCGCCTCGCGCGCGCCCGCACCGAGCTCGACGCAGCCCGTCTCCTCGTGCACCGCGCCGCGACCCTCGCCGACGCAGGACTGCGGTTCACCGACGCTGCGTCGAAGGCCAAGCTCTACGCGTCCGAAGCCGCGACGCGCGCCGCCGACTCGTCGCTACAGGTACTCGGCGGGTACGGATACCTCCAGGACTTTCCGATCGAGCGCCACCTCCGCGATGTCCGTCTCATGGAGATCGGCGAAGGCACAAGCGAGATCCAGCGGATCGTCATCGCTCGCGAGCTCCTTCGCGTCGACTGATGGCCGCGACGGCGACCGGCGATCTTCTCGCTCGCGCGCGCACTGGTGACAAACGTTCGATCGCACGACTCGTCTCGGTCGTCGAAAACGACGACCCCGGCGCCGGCGAGGCAATGCGCGCGCTCTACCCGGAGACCGGACGCGCGCAGATCGTCGGAATCACCGGCCCGCCGGGCGGTGGCAAATCGACGCTGGTCAACCGCCTTGCCGGCACCTACCGGGAACGCGCGTCACGCGTCGCGATCGTCGCGGTGGATCCGTCAAGTCCGTTCACGGGCGGCGCGATCCTCGGGGACCGCATCCGCATGCGCGAGCGATTCCTCGACGAGGGTGTCTTCATTCGGTCGATGGCGAGTCGCGGGCACGCCGGCGGCCTCGCTCGCGCCACCGCACGTGTCGTCAACGTGCTGGATGCTCTCGGGACCGACGTGGTCCTCGTCGAGACCGTCGGCGTGGGTCAAGAGGAGGTCGACGTCATCCGCGTTGTGGACACGGTCTGTCTCGTGACCGTCCCCGGCCTCGGCGACGACATCCAAGCGATCAAGGCAGGGATCCTTGAGATCGCCGACGTGCTTGTCGTGAACAAGGCCGATCGCCCCGGCGCCGACGAGACCGCGCGCGACCTCGCTCAAATGCTCTCGCTCGCCAAGGATCGCCCGTGGAAGACGCCGATCGTGCGCACGTCGGCGCAGTCCGGGGACGGCATGCCGCAGCTCGTCGAGGCGATCGACAGACATCGCGCCTGGTCGCGCGAGTCCGGCGAGTATCTCGAGCGCCGGCGCGCGGCGGCGCGGAGCGAGGTGGAAGCGCTCCTGCAGGAGGCGCTCCTGCGCGAGCTCGCGGGCCGCGTGGGTGAATCGCGTCTGGACGCCGCGGTCGCTCGCGTCGCTGACCGGTCGCTCGACCCGTACGCTGCGGTGGAGGAGCTCCTCCGCGGGTGAATCACTCCAGCCACGACACGAGGAGCACGACGCGCCTCGCGCTCCAGGCCACGATCCACTGCCTCACGGGCTGCGGCATCGGCGAGGTGCTCGGGCTCGGCGGCGCGACGCTTCTCGGCCTCGGGAACGCTGCGAGCCTCGTTCTCGGGATCGTCCTCGCGTATGTCTTCGGCTACGGCCTGACGTTCGTACCTCTCCTGCGTGCGGGGATGCCGCTGCTTCGCGCGACCGGCATCACGTTCGCCGCCGAAACGCTCTCGATCTCGACGATGGAGATCGTCGACAACGTCGTGGTCCTCGCCGTGCCTGGAGCGATGGATGCTGGACTCGGCGACGTCCTGTTCTGGGGAAGCCTCGCGCTCTCGCTCGCGCTCGCGTTCGTTGCGGCGTTCCCCGTCAATCGTTGGCTCATCGCGCGTGGTCTCGGCCACGCGGTGATGCACGGCCTCCATTCGTGATTGAGCTGACCGTATTCCGCACGGGCGGAGTTGAGATTGGGGCTTCGGCATTCGTTCCGGGCGCGACCGACCAGAAAACTTTCGTCCCGGTGTGGTCCGCTCTGCTGCGAACGCCGGAGGGCAACGTGCTGTTCGACACCGGACTTCACCCGGTGCATATCGAGCGGCCCGATGCGACGTTCGGGCCCGGCGGCCTCAAGGTCGTGATGGCGAAGGAGGACGCGGCGGTCGCGCGGCTCGCCTCGCTCGGTGTTCGTCCGAACGACGTAACCGTCGTTGTGAACAGCCATTTGCATTTTGACCACGCCGGCAACAACGGCGCATTCCCCAAGGCGACCTTCATCGTCCAGGGCGACCATCTCGCGTTCGCCAAGGGGAAGCCGAACTTCCCGGGCGTCTACTGGGACATCCCCGAGCTGACGTATATGCCGATCGCGGGACGCGTCCGCGTCGCCTCAGGTCTCGAGGTGGTGCCGACGCCTGGACACGCGCCCGGGCACCAGTCGCTCGTCGTGGATCTGCCGGAGACTGGCCGCGTGGTGCTCTGCGGCGACGCCGCTTTCACGCGCGAGAACCTGGAGCGCGGTGAGATCCGCGCGCCGGATGAAGACGCGGCGAAGGATTCCCTCGCGCTCATCCGATCCCTCGTGAAGGACGACCTGGATCGCGTGTTCACGAGCCACGACGCCGCGAGCTGGTCGCGATGGAAGCACGCGCCAGCGACCTACCGGTGAGGCCCCCGATCGACGGCGTCCTCGCGCACGTCAAATGGTTCATCGATCCGCGGCTGCACCCGACCGAATACGGGCTTCTCCTCACTGTCCCCGTGATCGCTGCATTCGTTCTCGCGATCGCCGCAGCGGGCGTCGCCTACCTGATCCAACACCGCGTGCCCGAGCCGAGGGCGGTCCGCTCGCTCGAGCGCTTTGCGAAGACCGGACCGCTCGCGCTCCGGATCGCGCTCGGCGTCGCGCTCCTCGCCGCCGCGGTCGCCAACTGGCTCTTCGTTCCATCGCTCGTGCTCGGCGCGGATCCGGCCGGATTCGCCCTGCGAGCGGTGGAGGCTGCATGTGGTCTGCTCTTGCTCGCCGGGTTGTTCACGCGATATGTCGCGATCGTCCTCGCGTTCCTCGGCATCGTGGCGATGGTCCCGTTCAGCATCGAGAGCATCCTCGAGCAGATCCACATCCTCGGGATCGCCGTGTTCCTCTTCATCGCGGGACCCGGTCCGGTCTCGCTGGACGTGCGCCGCCGCGCCGATCGTGCCATCGAGCATCGGAACGCGCCGGCCGCCGCGATCAATCTGCTTCGAATCGCGATGGGGTTCGGGATCGCATACGGAGCGCTGACCGAAAAGCTTCTGAATCCGCCGCTCGCTCAGGCGCTCCTCGACCAGAGCCCGTTCCTGAACGTGCTCCGTCCCTTGGGTGTGAGCGATCCCGCGTTCATCTGGCTGGCGGGTGCGACCGAGCTCGTGATCGGCGTGGTGATCCTGTCTGGGCAGATAACGCGACCGGTGATGGCGGTTGGATTCGCGTTGTTTACGGTGACCCTCGTTGTCTTCGGCCTGCCGGAGCTGATCGGGCATCTGCCTTACTACGGGATCATGCTCACGCTCTTCATCGCCCCCGATGCGGACTCGTGGCACGTGCAGCGGGCGCTGCGCCCTGCGGCGTAGCGCCCGCCCGTTAGAGGGGTATTAGCGCTCCTTCCATTCGTGCACGCCCTGCGCGAGGCGGCCCAGAGCGATCGCTCCGAGCATCAGACCGAGGTCGCGCAGCGCCACATCCAGATAAGCGCCCACGACGAGAAGATTCACGATGATCGCTGCCAACCATGCGGCGACGATGTACGCGGCGTACCGCGGTACCGCCGCTACGAGAAGACCCGCGACGATCTCGATCACCCCTACACCGCGCATGAATAGCTCGGGGCTGACGCCGAGCGTCTTCGGAATCACCGGTGCGAGATATTTCGACCAGTCGCCGAGCAGGTTCGCGAACTTGTCCAGGCCCGCGATGATCGGGGCCACTGTGAATCCGATGCGCAAGATGAGGAACGCCTGGTAGCCGGGGTTCGCGACGACCGGGACGACCGCGTGTGCCTCGCGTGCGGCCGTGTGGCGAAGCGCTCCGGCGTCCCGCCTGCGGACAGCTTCCATATGGCACCTCCTGGGCTTCTGGAGAGCAGAGGGGATACCGAAGCCGGTTGCGCACAGCTGATTTGCGAAATGAGTTTCCTTACGGAAACGTCAGGATTGGGTAACGTTCCGGGTCACGGAATTAGCCAAACGCCAGTTTGATATCCGCGCGATCATCCTCGACGTCGGGATTGCGCACGAGGTCCAGGAGACGCGGGTCGTTCGGAAGGACAATGCCGGCGAACCCCTCCGCGGCTCGATCCGTCCTCAGCGTCTTCCATTCGGCGCGGCCGGCCGGAAGCTCCGACAGCGCCCAGCGCTCCGATACGCCTTCGGCGTCGGGAACAGCGACGGCGTTGCCGGTTCGCTCTCCAATGACGAGGCGTCCGCGAGACAACCGGTCGAGGGTCGCGCGCGTTTCGGGGCGATGCACCGCGCCGACCACCACGAGCCGAGCGCGCCAGGTGGTGGCCGCGAGCGCAGCGGCGAGGATCCAGGGATCTTGATCGTCGCGCG
>WNGC01000071.1_pt1 | contig 46688 bp, 41 predicted proteins | sample 5400051 | NCBI WGS metagenome assembly WNGC01 (sample SAMN13153368, study PRJNA577476) | soil metagenome | isolation source: 20 cm soil or saprolite under grassland replicate 2 | place: USA:California | collected 2016-06-15
GCCGCGTTTGTCGCCGAGCTGCTCACCAAGGGGACGCCGACGCGGAACGCCGAGCAAATCGCCGCGGCCATCGAGGGCGTGGGCGGCAGCATCGGCGCGAGCGCTGGGGACGATTTTCTGACCGCCTCCGTCGACGTCCTGAGTGATCACGCCGACCTCGCATTCTCACTGCTCGGCGACGTGACGCGGCGGGCGACGTTCCCCGAGCAGGAGCTCGAGCTGGCGCGGACGCGATACCTGTCGGCGCTCGACGTGGAGCTGTCGCAGCCGCAAAACGTCGCCAGCCGTGCCTTCCAGAAGGAGATCTACGGGCGCCATCCATACGGCCGGAACACAAGCGCCGCCGCGTACAAGGCGATCACGCGGAACGACGTCGTCTCGTTCGCGGGACGGCGGCTCCGCCCTGGCGGGGCACTGCTCGTCGTCGCCGGGGATATCACGTTGCCGCGCGCCCGCGAGCTCGCCATGCAGGCGTTCGGCGGCTGGAGCGGCAGCGCGCCGCCGGCGCCCGCCTTCCCTGCTCCGCCGGCCAAGCACGGCACCGACATTCTGCTCGTGAACCGGCCGGGTTCGGTGCAATCCAACATCGTGATCGGCAACACGACGTTCCTGCCGACGGACACCGCCTATTACGGCGCGCGGGTCGCGACGCACGTCCTGGGCGGCGGCTCCGATTCGCGCCTCTTTACGATCCTGCGCGAGCAGAAGAGCTGGACGTACGGCTCGTATGCTGGGCTGCGCCGCAACCGTGGTGTCGGTTTCTTCCAGGCCACCTTTGAGGGACGGACCGAAGTCACCGATAGCGCGCTGACGGAGCTACTGCACCAGATCGATCGCATTCGCACCGAAGCGATTCCGGAAAGCGAGCTCGTGGCCGCCAAGGGATTCCTCGTGGGCTCCTTCCCGCTCACCATCGAGACGCCGCGGCAAATCGCCCAGGTGGTCTCGACGGCCCGGCTGCTCGGACTGGGTCCGGAATACGTGCAACGCTACCGCGAGCGGTTGGCGGGTGTGAGCGCGGCGCGGGCCCGGGCGGCGGCGCAGCGCGTGATCCACCGCGACGCCCTCACCATCGTCGTGGTCGGCGATGCGAAAGCGCTGTATGAGAAACTGAAGCCGATCGCGCCTGTGCGCCTCGTGGATCTCGACGGCAAGGCGATGGATCCGGCCGAGCTCAACCCCAAGGGTGGGCCGGTGACGTTCGATCGCAGCCAGATCGTGGCGCGCAGCGACAGCTTCCAGGCCCTCGTGCAGGGCAACGTGTTCGGCGCGCAGACGGCGAAGGTCGAGGTGCTGGGCGACTCGATCGTCTATACCGAGGCGACGACCATCGGCCAGTTCCAGCAGCAGTCCCGCGTCGTGCTGAACGGCGACCTCTCGATGCGGCGTACGGATCAGACCGGGACCGTCCAGGGCCAGCACACGGAGACCCACCTCACCTACGCGAACGGCCGTGTCAAAGGCACGGCGATGTCACCCCAGCCCAGCGGCACGCCGAAATCGGTCGCGGTCGACACGACAATCGCGGCAGGGACCGTGGACGACAACGCCCTGACGCTGCTCCTCGCCGCGATGCCGCTCGAGCAGGGGAAGACGTTCAACCTGAACGTGTTCTCCACGGGTGAGGGCGCGACGAAAGTCGTGAGTGTGAAGGTGGCCGCGGTGGAGAACGTCGCCGTGCCGGCCGGCACATTCCCCGCCTATCGGCTCGAGCTATCCGGAATGCAGCTCCCGATCGTGATGCATGTGACTCGCGACGCGCCGAGGCGCGCGGTGCGCATCGCGCCGACGGGTGCACCGCTGGTGTTTGAACTCGTGAAATAAGGAGAGCCTGTCATGCGTTTGCAGACGATCGCGGCCCTCGTGGGGCTCGCCCTCACGGTCGGATGCGCCTCAGGAGGTGCGCGCACAACGGCCGCGGCTGCGCCGGCGGCGGCGCCCGCGCCTCCCCCGGCGGCCGCACAGGACACCAGTGGAATCGGCCCGCAGTATCCGTCGACCTATAAGCGCCATCCCAATCCGCCGGTGCTCATCCGCAACGCGACGATCATGACCGCGGCGGGCCAGGAGATTCAGGGCGGCTCGATTCTGTTGCGCAATGGACGTATCGTGGCCGTCGGCACGAATGTCGACGCGCCGAGCGATGCGACCGTGGTGGACGGCACGGGCAAGTGGGTGACCCCCGGGGTGATCGACACGCATTCGCATATCGGGGTGTATGCCGCGCCCGGGACGTTTGCGGAGTCGGACGGCAATGAAGCGACGCGCCCGGTGACGGCCGAAGTCTGGGCCGAGCATTCGTTCTGGCCGCAGGATCCACAGATTCCGCTCGCCATCGCCGGCGGCGTCACGACCATTCAAGCCTTGCCCGGGTCGGCGAATCTCATCGGCGGCCGCAGCGCGGTTTTGAAACTGGTTCCCGCCCGCTCGGTGCAGGAGATGAAGTTTCCCGGCGCGCATTACGGGCTGAAGATGGCGTGCGGCGAGAATCCCAAGCGCACGTATGGCCCGCGCGGCGGGCCCTCGACGCGCATGGGCAACATGGCCGGCTATCGCGACGCGTTCATTCAGGCCCAGGCGTATCGCCGCAAGTGGGACAAGTGGAACAAGGATCATCAGGGCGATCCGCCGGAGCGCAACCTGCGCAACGAATCCCTCGCCGAGGTGCTGCGCGGCAACATCTACGTGCAGAACCACTGCTATCGCGCCGACGAGATGATGCAGATGCTCGATCTGGCGCACGAGTTCGGCTTCAAGATCCGCTCGTTTCACCACGCGGTGGAGGCGTACAAGATCGCCGACGTGCTGGCGCATGAAGGCACGGCGGTGTCGATCTGGTCGGACTGGTGGGGCTTCAAAGAGGAAGCGATGGACGGGATCTACGAGAACGCCGCGCTGGTGCAGCAGGCCGGCGGCCGCGTCGTGATCCACTCCGACGATGCCTCGGGCATCCAGCGTTTGAATCAGGAAGCGGCGAAGGCGATGTATCACGGCCGGCGCGCGGGGATTCCCATTACGCGCGATCAGGCGGTCCGTTGGTTCACGGCGAATCCCGCGTGGGTGCTGGGACTCGATTCCATCGTCGGCACGCTCGAGCCCGGCAAGATGGCGGATGTCGTGCTCTGGTCCGCCGATCCGTTGTCGGTCTATGCCCGCGCCATTCAGGTCTACAACGACGGCTGGCTCGTGTACGACCGCAACGATCCCGCACACCAGCCCAAAACCGACTTCTCCTTGGGGCAGCCATGATTGCCTTCCTGCTCGCCCAGACGATCGCGATCACCGGGGGCACGGTGTATCCGGTCTCGGGCCCGAAGATCGAGAACGCCACGGTGCTCATTCGTGACGGGAAGATCGCGGCCGTCGGAGCCAACGTCGCGGTGCCGGCGGGTGCGACGCGCATCGACGCGTCGGGGAAATGGGTGACACCGGGATTCATCGACGGCGCCGGCCAGATGGGACTGCGGGAGATCGGGGCGGTCGACAATACCAACGAGTACAGGCTCCGCGGCAACGATGTCGCCGCCTCGTTCAACGTGCTCGAGGGCATCAACCCCGCGTCGACGCTCATTGCGGTGAATCGCATGGAAGGTGTCACGAGCACGCTCGCCGTTCCCGGATCGTTGGGTGTCCCGCCGAGCGGCGGGTTGATCTGGGGCCGGGCGGCGCTCATCGACCTCGACGGGGCCACGATCGAAGCGATGCAGATAAAACAGCCCGCGGCCATGGTCGCCAACTTGAGCGAGTCAGCGAAGGATGCCGGTGGCGGGTCGCGCGCGGCGGTCGCCCAACGACTCCGCCAAGTGTTGAACGACGCCCGCGAGTACGCGACCCGCCGCGCCGATTTCCGGCGCCGCCAGATCCAGGATCTCAGCGCGAGCGCCGCGGATCTCGAGGCGCTGCAACCGGTGCTGCGCGGCGAGCTGCCGCTGATCGTGGTCGCGAACCGCCGCAGCGACATCGAGACGGCGCTCCGCATCGCCAAGGAGTACAAGCTGCGGCTGATACTGGCCGGTGCCGCCGAGGGGTGGATGGTTCCGAACGAGATCTCGGCAGCCGCCGTGCCGGTGCTCGTCGAGCCGATGGACAACCTTCCGAGTTTCGATGCGCTCGGCATCCGCTACGAGAACGCGTCGTTGCTCGCCAAGGGCGGCGTGAAAGTCGCGCTCATGGAGACGGCCACGGAGAACACACGAGATCTCAAGCAGCAGGCGGGCAATGCGGTCGCGTACGGGATGACGTGGGAACAGGCGCTGCGCGCGGTGACGCTGACGCCGGCGGAGATCTTTGGTGTAGCGGACCGTTACGGATCACTGGACGCCGGGAAGGTTGCGAACGTGGTTATTTGGACGGGCGACCCGTTCGAGTTCACCACCGGAGTCGAGCACGTCTACATCCGTGGTCGAGAGATTCCTCTCAGGAGCAGGCAGACGGAGTTGCTGGAGAGATACCGGACGTTGCCGCCGAAATACTAGGGCGGCGAAAACGGCGGCGGCGAAGAGAGACGGCGGCGAAGGGCGGCAAAAACAAAAGGAGCGGCTTTGCCGCCCCTCGCCGGCGATTCTGTTGCGGCCCTAGTTTTTCGGGGGTGCCTCAGCGGCCACCGGATACACGCTTACCTGCATGCGCTTCTTGTTCTTATGCTCGAATTTCACTTGCCCGTCGATAACCGTGAACAGTGAGTCGTCAGACGCGCGGCGGACGTTGCGTCCGGGATGAAACTTGGTTCCCCGCTGCCGCACGATGATGCTGCCCGCGGTCACGAATTCTCCGCCGAACCGCTTCACGCCGAGGTATTTCGGATTCGAGTCGCGCCCGTTGCGCGAGGAGCCGACGCCTTTTTTATGAGCCATGCGAGCCTCAGCCGACCTTCACGTCGGCAATCTTGATTTCGGTGAAATCCTGCCGGTGCCCACCGTGGCGGCGATACCCGGTCCGGCGCGCGAACCGGAAAATGCGGATCTTCTTGTCCTTGCCGTGCCGGACGACCTCGGCGGTGACCTTGGCACCCTTGATGTGTGGCTTCCCGCTCTGCACGTCCTTCCCGTCGCTCGCGATCAGCACTTGGTCGAACGACACTTCGTCGCCCGGCTTCGCATCGAGCAACGGGACCTTGATCGTGACTCCCGGCTCGGCGCGGAACTGGCGGCCGCCGGTGGTGAAAATGGCATAACTCATAGGGCCGGAAGGCTAATTGGGACGTGGAATTGGGTCAAGGAGCCTGGATTCGGGAGCCCGGGATCCTGACTCCAAGCTCCCGGCTCCATGCCTCAAGCCACAGCGTATTGCTCGGTCACATCGCGACCAGCAGGGCGAGCCATCATCCTGAATTCATCCAACCGCATCATCGGATCGTCTCGCACCTCGAGCTCCAACCCGGTCTGCTTTTCGAGTTGGCGCAAGAAGTTAGGCTCCTGCTCCACGAGGTACAGCGCGACCTCGGGATGGAGCCGCACCGAAAGCTGGCGCTCCTTGTGGTCCGCCCCCGCGCGCTTCAGCGAGCGCTCCATGCGCCGCACCACGACCTCGGGCCGGAACACGCGCCCGGTGCCGTTGCACGTCGGGCATTCCGTCGTCATCGACTGCCACAGCGATGGCCGGACACGCTGCCGCGTCATCTCGATCAACCCAAGCTCGGACACGGCGAACGCCCGCGTCCGCGCCCGGTCGCGACCCAGATGGGTGCGCAGCTCGTGGAGCACCTTGTCGCGATTCGAGCGCGTCTCCATGTCGATGAAGTCGACCACGATGATGCCGCCGATGTCGCGCAGCCGGATTTGGCGCGCGACCTCGCGCGCCGCCTCGATGTTGGTGCGCAGAATCGTGCTCTCGGGGTCGCGCTTCCCCGTGTACCGACCGGTGTTCACGTCGATCGAGACCAGGGCTTCCGTCGGCTGAATGATGAGATAGCCACCGGTCGGCAGCTCGACCCGCTGCTTGAAGAGGTTGCGGATCTCCGCCTCGATGTCGTACTCGTCGAAGAGGGGGGTCTCGTCGTGATACATCTTCACACGCGGCAATAACTCGGGATCGATTTGCTTCAGGTATTGCTCGACCTCGCTGTAGAGCACCTTGGAATCGACGAGCAGCAGGTCGACGTTGTCCGAGAGCAAGTCGCGCACAATGCCCCGCGTCAGGCTGGTCTCGCGCTGAACCAGCTGGGGCGCTCGACCCGATGCTTCCTTCCGCTTGATCTTCTTCCAAATACCGAGGAGGTGGTCGATCTCCCGTTTGCAGCTCGCTTCGGTGAGATCGTCGGCGACCGTGCGGATGATCCACCCGCCCGAATCGGGCGGCACGAGCTTCGTAACCATCTCGCGGAGTCGAGTCCGCAGCTCACGCGCTTCGATTTTGCGGGAAACGCCAACCTTGGAAGCGAACGGCATGTAGACGAGGAAGCGACCCGCGAGGGAGACCTGCGCGGTGACGCGCGGGCCCTTGGTCCCGATGGCTTCTTTGATGACTTGGACGAGCTTGGTCTGACCGCGCTTCAGCTCGTCGGCGATGTTGGGCGCTGGCCGGCGCCGGGGCGACCGTTCCCGCCCGCGTCGTTTGGCCGTTGCCGGCCCGCCCCCACCCCCGCCCCCGCCGCCGTTTCCGTTGCCGTTGCCGTTCTCTTCGTCTGCATCGTCGGGCTCACGGTCCTCGGGGTCTTCGTCTTCTTCGGCTTCGATTAGATCGGAGGCGTGGAGAAAGGCGCTCTTTTCGGCGCCGATGTCGACAAAGGCCGCCTGAATGCCCGGCAGGACGGCCTCGACCTTGCCGAGGTAGATGTCGCCGACCGAGCGGCGGGAGTCGGGACGATCGACCAAGAGTTCAACAAGGCGGTCGTCCTCGAGAATGGCCACGCGGGTTTCCCGCGGGTTTCCACTGATCAGTATCTCGCGCTTCAAAGCAGTGACCCTCGCGCCCCTCTGGGAAGCACCCGGAGGCGAGCCTGTGGTTATCCCAGCAATAGTCCAACGTGCCCGATGGCATGGGCAGGGAGATGAGTCGATTTGGTAGGCGGCTGAGCAACGCCAAGGACCAATTCATGCGGCTAAAACTAGGATGAGCCGAGACTTGGGTCAATCTATGAGACCACCCAGGAGCTGCCGGGCGATCACCACGCGCTGAATTTCGCTCGTCCCCTCGCCGATTTCGCAGATTTTGGCGTCCCGCATCATGCGCTCGACGGGGTATTCGGTCGTGTACCCGTACCCGCCGTGGAGCTGAACGGCCTTGGTCGTTGCGCGCATGCAAAGCTCGGAGGCGTACAGCTTCGCCATCGCCGCTTCCCGCTTGAAGGGGAGACCATGCTGCTTGAGCCAGGCGGCATGATACACGAGCTGCTTGGCGGCTTCGATCTCGGTCGCCATGTCGGCGAGGGCGAAGTGCACGCCTTGGAAGCTCGCGATGGGCCTTCCGAATTGTTTGCGCGTGGACGTATAGGTCAAGCACTCCTCTAACGCGCCCTCCGCCAGCCCCAGCGCGAGCGCCGCGATGCCGATCCGGCCGCCGTCGAGTGTGTGCAGGAACTGCCGGAACCCGTTGTTCACGGGGCCGAGCACGTTCTCCTTCGGGACGATCGCGTCCTGGAAGATCAACTCGCGGGTGTCGGAGGCCCGCCACCCCAGCTTGTCTTCTTTCTTGCCCGAGAGGACGCCGCGGTTCTTCGGCAGATCCGACGCGTGGCCGATCCCCACGCGCTTGGTCTCCTCGAGATCACAGGTGTCCTTGGTGACTATAAACGCCGTGATCCCGTGCGTCCGCTTTGCGCTCGCGTCGGTCCGCGCCGTCACGCAGAAAATCTCGCCGACCCCGGCATGGGTGATGAAGATCTTCGAGCCGTTCAGCACGTAATGATCGCCGCGGTCGACGGCAGTGGTCTTGGTACCGCCGGCATCCGATCCGGCGCCCGGCTCGGTCAGACCAAAGCCCCCGAGCACCTTGCCGGTTGCCAGGAATGGCACGAAGCGACGCTTCTGTTCGTCGGTCCCGAAATCCATGATCGGCGAGGTCGCGAGCGTCGTATGGGCGCTGACGGTGATCGCGTGGCTCGCATCAACCTTCGCGAGCTCGTGGATGACCGTGATGTAGGACAGGTAATCCATCCCCGACCCGCCCATCTGCTCCGGCCACGGAATGCCGAACAATCCCAGCTCCGCCATCTGCTTGACGTTGTCCCAGGGGAAACGGCTGTCGAGATCGTACTGGCGGGCGGTGGGTTTCACGACGGTGCGGGCGAAGTCGCGAACCATTTCGCGGACCTGGAGATGGTGGTCGCTGAAGTAGAGAGAGTCGTGCATGAGAGAAGAATACGACGGTAAGGGACGGTAAAGAAGCGACGGTAAGGGACGGTAAGGGTCAGACCTCTCCGAAGTGCTGCAGCATCATCTCGCGGTGGTTCCGGCGCGCCTCCACGTAGCGACGCATCGGCGGCGCGATGTTTCCCCAAGCTAGGTCCCGCGGCCGCCACAGAATGAGACATTCTGATTGCTTGCCATCGCGGCCCGCCCTGCCTGCTTCCTGATAGTAGGCCTCGAGCGTCGGTGGTGGCCCCCAGTGCAGTACTTGCCGTACATCCGGCTTGTCGATCCCCATCCCGAAGGCGCTCGTCGCCACAATGATGTGAACGCGATCGGCGAGGAAGGCGCGCAAGACTTGCCGCCGCGTGTTTGCCGCCAACCCGGCGTGATAGGGCGCGGCGCGCACGCTGGTGCGAAGCAGCGCGCGTGCGACGAGCTCGGTGAGACGGCGTGTCGGCGTGTAGATCAACGACGCACCCGGCGCGTCGCGCACGCGCTCGCGGATCAGGGCAAAGCGCTCACGGTCATCGCGCACTCGGCGCGCAGTGAAGGTGAGGTTGGGGCGATCGAACGACGTTACGACGACTTCCGCGTCGGGCATGCGCAGCACGTGGAGGATGTCGGCGCGAGCGGCAGGTGTCGCGCTCCCCGTGAGCGCGATGGTCGGTGGACGGCCGAGCAGTGAGCGGAACATGCCGAGTCGCCGATAGACCGGCCGAAACTCGTTCCCCCATTCGGTGATGCAGTGCGCTTCGTCGATCGCGAGCAGGGACACGTGTGTGTCGCCGCTCGCCAGCCGGCGCGTCAGCGATCCGAGGCGCTCCGGAGCGCAATAGAGGATCGCGAGCCGGCCGCTCGTCGCGGCGTCGAGCACGACGCGGCGCTGGCCGGCGTCGAGGTGGCTGTTCAAGTAGGCGGCCGCGATTCCGCGTCGCCGCAGCGCGCCGACCTGATCCTGCATCAGGGAGATGAGCGGCGAGATCACGAGCGTGAGCCCCGTGCCGAGGAGCGCGGGCAGCTGATAGCAGAGCGACTTCCCGGCACTTGTCGGGAGCACCGCCAGGACGTTGCGTCCCGCGAGCAGCGGGCCGAGCACTTTGAGCTGGTGGATGCGAAACCGCGCGTGACCGAAGCGCTGTTCGAGGATCGTCCGGGCGGCTTCGAGTCCGCCGTTGAACGTCGGCACGTCTCACGAAACAGCGTCGGTGTCCCGTGACCCCTACCCCAAAACCGCGGCCCGGGGCACGTTTACGCGACATGGCTCCCCAACTCCTCACGGCCCTCATGCTCGTACAGACCATGGCATATCCGCCGACTCGCAAAGGCGACGTCGTAGATGACTACCACGGCACCAAGGTGGCAGACCCCTACCGCTGGCTCGAGGACGTGGACTCGCCGGAGACTCGGGGCTGGGTCGAGGCGCAGAACCGCGTGACCTTCGGTTACCTCGAGCAAATCCCGGAGCGCGAGCGGATCCGGCGGCGTCTCACGGAGCTGTGGGACTATCCCAAATACGGCGCACCGTTCAAGAAGGGCGGCCGTTACTTCTTTTTCAAGAACTCGGGACTGCAAAATCAGTCGGTGCTGTACTCGCAGAGCTCATTGACGGCAGCGCCCGAGGTCCTGCTCGATCCCAACACGCTGTCGCCCGACGGCACCGTCGCGCTCTCGATCCTCGCGTTCACGGAGGACGGCCGCACGATGGTGTACGGTACGTCAGGCAGCGGCTCCGATTGGCAGGAATTCCGCGTGCGCGACGTGGCGACACGGCAGGATCGCAGCGACCACCTCAAATGGATCAAGTTCTCGGGCGCCGCGTGGACGCACGACGGCGCCGGGTTCTTCTACAGTCGCTATCCCGAGCCCGCCGCCGGCACCGATCCGCTGTTGCAGGTCAACCACAACCAAACAGTCTATTATCACAAGCTCGGGAGCGATCAGTCGGCCGACCGGCTGATCTATGAGCGGCCCGACCATCCCGACTGGGGGTTCTCGGTCGAAGTCAGCGCCGACGGGCGCTACGCCGTCTATACCGTCTGGCTCGGCACCGACCGGCGCAATCGCGTCTACTACCAGGATCTCGGCGATCCCCAGCATCCCAAGCTCGATGCGCCGGTCGTGCGTCTCCTGGACAATTTCGACGCGGCGTACGCGTTCGTCGGAAACACGGGTGCGCTTTTCTATTTTCAGACAGACAACGGCGCTTCACGCAGCCGCATCATCGCTGTGGACCTGGGTCATCCGGAACAGCGCCGTTGGCAGGAGCTGGTCCCGCAGGCGCCCGATGTGATCGAGGGCTCGCAGATCGTTCACAATACCTTCGTCGTTCGCTATCTCCACGACGCATATTCGCAACTCCGCACGTTTGGGCTCGACGGCAGACCGCTGGGTGAGGTGCCGCTGCCGACGCTGGGCTCGATCGTGCAGGTCACGGGCGAGCCGCGCGACACGGAGATGTTCTACGCGTTCACGTCGTTCCTGTACCCCACCACGATCTTCCGGCACGACTTCACGACCGGCACGTCGAGTGTGTTCAAGGCGCCGGAGATTGCGTTCGATCCGACGAAATACGAAACGGTGCAGGTCTTCTATAGGAGCAAGGACGGGACGCGCGCGCCGATGTTCTTGACGTATACGAAAGGGTTGGTGAAGGACGGCGCGAATCCGACGTACCTCTACGGCTACGGCGGCTTCAACGTGAACATGACGCCGGGATTCTCGATCGGCGTGTTGGCGTGGCTGGAAATGGGCGGCGTGTTTGCCCAGGCGGTCCTGCGCGGTGGCTCGGAGTACGGTGAGGAATGGCACCAGGCCGGGATGCTGGATCGCAAGCAACACGTGTTCGACGACTTCATTGCCGCTGCCGAGTATCTCGTCACAGAGCGCTACACCTCACCATCCAAGCTCGCGATCGGCGGCGGGTCGAATGGCGGATTGCTGGTCGGCGCGGTGCTCAATCAGCGCCCCGAGCTGTTCGGGGCGGCGCTGCCCGCGGTGGGCGTCATGGACATGCTGCGGTTTCACAAGTTCACGATCGGCTGGGCGTGGGTGACCGAGTACGGCTCGGCCGACAGCGCCGGTCAGTTTCCGTTTCTCTATCGCTACTCCCCGATTCACAACCTGAAGCCGAGGACGCACTATCCGGCCACGTTGATCACGACTGCCGATCACGACGACCGGGTTGTGCCCGGCCACTCCTTCAAATACGCGGCGACGCTCCAGGCGGCGCAGGGCGGGCCGCAGCCGGTGTTGATCCGCATCGAGACGAAAGCCGGCCACGGCGCCGGAAAACCAACGGCGAAAGTCATCGAGGAGCAAACCGACCGCTGGGCCTTTCTCGTTCATACGTTCCACATGCAGCTGCCCGCGCCGCAGCCTTAGGAGACCCATCGCATGCCCAAAGTGAATTGTTCGCTCTGCGGCAATCTCGTCGAGGGGCGCAGCCTCGCCTCTCCCCAGAAATTAGAGAACCGGATTCTCGACTTGATCAGGCAGGACCGACCGGAATGGGAAGCCAAGCGCGGCATCTGCCAGAATTGCCTGGAGCAGTACCGTGCCAAGAAATTCATCGGCTATCTCGAGGCCGAGTATCAAAAGTTGTCCGAGCTCGAGCATGCGGTCGTGTCGAAGGTCACACGCCGCGGTCGCGTGAGTAAGCTGGTCCATCAGGACCTCGACACGCAGATGACGTTGGGCGAGCACGTCGCGGATCGGGTCGCGCAATTCGGCGGCAGCTGGGGTTTCATCGGGTTGTTCGGGGGAATTCTGCTCGCCTGGATGGCGGTGAACACGTGGGTCCTCGCCCGGCATCCGTTCGATCCTTACCCGTTCATCCTGCTGAATCTCGTGCTCTCGACCCTGGCCGCGTTGCAGGCGCCGGTGATCATGATGAGCCAGAACCGCCAAGCGCACAAAGACCGGATCCAGGCGAATCAGGACTACGAGATCAACTTGATGGCCGAAATTGAAATCCGAGACCTACACGACAAGCTGGACTCGCTCCGGTTCAAGCAGTGGCACGAGCTGTGGCACATTCAGAAGCGGCAGATCGAGCTGCTGGAGCACCTCTGCGCTCGGGGAGAGGACCCGGAGACCAGCTTGCCACCTCCGGCGCCATATGTGCCTCCTGAATTATGACGGTAAGGGACGGTAAGGGACGGTAAGGGACGGTAAGGGATGGTAAGGGACGGTAAGGGACGGTAAGGGACGGTAAGAGACGGTAAGAGACGGTAAGGATAGACCTATGGTTTGAGTTCTGGTTGAAGACGTAGCTCGATACTGGCTCATGCTCGCGCATGAGAGGCTCGAGGCTTGGAAGCTCTGCCACGAGTTAGTGATCGCCGTCTACGACGCAACGAAGTCGTTCCCCAAACACGAGTTGTACGGATTGACCTCACAAGCTCGACGAGCCGCGTTTTCGGCTGCGGTGAACATCGCCGAAGGTTCAGCCAAGCGTGGCGCAACTGAGTTTAGGAGGTTCATCGACATCAGCATAGGATCACTCGCAGAGCTGGCCTACATTCTACGATTGACTCGTGACCTGAAGATTCTGTCTGAGAATGAGTGGAAACGACTCGAGGCACTGCGTGGAAGAGCCGGTTTTATGACATGGCGTCTTTATCAGGCGATCATGCAATCGGCCCGGAGGTAACGGGAGGACGGGTTACCCTTACCGTCCCTTACCGTCCCTTACCGTCGCTTACCGCCCCTTACCGTCGTTTCTTATCCGGAGTCCTTCCAATCAATCGGATACACCCGCCCGCACTCGTTGCATTTCGCGTCTTTCATTCCCTCGGGAATGACGGCACGGCTGGCACATCCAGGGCACACGAGGTGCGGCTGCCGCACGACGCTCCACCCGCTCGGCCGCTGGCCGCGGATCTCGAGGTCGCCTTTGGGGACCCGAATCTCGACATGATGGACGTCAACGACGACGTACTCTTTCGTCGCATCCTCGACGACGCGATACCATGCGCCGCGCCGGAGTCCCTGCCCTTCGGCGCGATCGCCGCGACTGCGTGCCCACCCGATGTCAGCCATGCGCCCCCGTCCCGCGTACGAGTACCAGAATGGCGGCCTGCGGCACCACGAGATACGTCTTGCCCTCGAATGTGATTTCGACCGCGGCTTTGCGGAAGAACAGCGCGTAGTCACCCACTTCGGCCTGCATCGGCAGGTATTTGACCTCGGCGCCGCCGGCGTGCGTTTTCCACGGCTCGTCGTCCATGCTGGCCGGCTCGGCCATCGGCGTGCCGGGGCCTGTCGCGACGATGCGGCCGCCCTGAACCTGCCGGCCCTCGACGGCGGACGGTGGTAAATACAGTCCGACGTTCGTGCGCTCCTCCCCTTCCTCCGGAGTGATCAGCACACGGTCGCCGACAACGATCAAACGCTTCGAGTCATCCGGCACGCCAGATGATTAGCCCTGTATCTGCGTTTTGCGCAAGTCGCACGCTGCCCGTGACGCTCGTCACCGTCCGTTTGCTTGACTTGTCTGGTCCGGTTTTATAACAATGTGCCCGCCTCGATGCGAATGCCGTCCTACCCCGTGGGAGGGCTCTTCCGATGCAAGATGCTGTCACTGGCGCCGCGCAGACCCAGCAATGGAGCTTCATCCTGTCGCAGCTCTTTGCGTGGGTGATGGCGGGACTGGCGTGGATCGTGCCATTCCAGAGTCGGATTTTTGGATTCGTGCTCCAGGGCGAATCGTTCTGGAGCCTCGCCGGCATGTCGGTGCTGCTGCTGTTGCCCGCAGCGGTCTTCATCGCCGGGATCTGGGGCACCATGGTATCGCTCTACACGATCCCCTTCCGTCTGGGACGCTCGGTGACGCTCCTGCAGTCGGTCGCGTTGTCGTGGTGGGACGCGCTGCGGATGGTGTGGTTCTATTGGGCCGGCCTCGTGAAGTTTCTCATCGTGCTGGTCGGCTGGGTGTGGGGTCTGCTCAAGCTGAGCGTGCAGCTCATCATCGGCACCCTGAAAAGCGCGATCACCTCGCCGCTCGCGATGCTCGACGCCACGTCGCGCCGTCCCGGCGTGCCGTGGCCCGCGTTCTTCATGCTGGTGTTCTGGTCGATGATCGAGGCCACAATTTTCACCTTTACGCTGAAGCCTACGGCGAGCGAGTTGCTCGGCGAGCTCACCGGCTATGACGTCAACGGGTTCGCGTTCGTGGTGTTGCTCTGGCTGTTCCTGTGGGTTCTGGTCGCGGGCAGCTTCGCCTGCATTCAGGTCTTGAACGAGGCCATCAAGAGCAAAAAATACGGGCAGATTATCTCGATGGTGGCCATCGAAATCGCCGTGGCGATGTTCGAGGTGCTGTTCCTGTATCGCGAGCTGGTCGACGCCATGACGCCGTGGCTCGCGCAGCAGGGCGTTCAGCTCACAGCCATTGAGACGATCGGACTCGCGTTCTTCGCCTGGGTCGGCGTGCGCGGCATGACGTGGTTCCTGTTCGGTCGGTTCGGCGCGCCCGCGATGATCGGCTTGCTCAGCCGCCAAGCGTTTGCCGTCCAAGGGTCAGTCCCCCACGCTGGCCCGACGGCGGTGCCCGATTACTGGAAGGGCCCCATCAGCGCTCTCAAGGCGGAGCGCGAGTGGTTCCGCAAGGAATCGCGTGAGCTGTTCGAGCTGGCGTCGCTGCCCGTCCTCCAGGTCGTCGCGTCGGGGATGAATTTCCTGTTCGTGGTGTTCACGGGTCGCGGCCACTTCACGCTGCCGTTCAAGTCCATCGATGACGTGTTGGCCGCGACGCACTTCCCGGCCCGCGTCAGCGGCGAGGTGGCCCGGTGAAGCGTGCCGTGGTGGGGCTGCTCGCCCTCGGGCTCGTCAGCTGCAAACCGCCGGCGAACGCGCCCCCGCCGCGCTCCACGCTCGTCGTCGGACTCGACATCTCCGGCTCGTTCCGCAAGAGCGGCCAGTTCGATGACGCGATGCGCTACGCGGCGCTGTACATCTACGGACACATCAACGGGCTGGGCGGTTTGAAGCAGGCCACCGACGTGTTCGTGGGTTCGCTCGGCGGCGAGCATGTCGGACAGCCGAAGAGCTTCCACCCGATCCAGGACCTCGGGGGGAAGACGCCGGCGCAGATCGAGGCGGACCTGCGCGCGTGGTTCCCGGAGGACGATCCCGTCACCGACTTCAACTCTTTCTTCGAGCGGACCGCGGTGCACATCAAGCGGCAGAACCTCGTGCTTGCTCCGCTCAACATCGTCTTGTTCTCAGACGGCGTGCCTGATTTCCCCGGGGCCGGCCGCATGAGTGCCCCCACGCTCTACGCCAAGATCGACGTGAGCCCGATCGAATACTTGTCGCGCAACGTCACGATCCGATTGCTGTACGCGCAACCCCAGGTGGCGCAGAACTGGGAAAAGCTCGTCCCGCGTAACCGGGTGAAAATCTGGACCCAGGACCAGAACGTGATGGTCGGCTGGCATCGCCATGAAGTCCAAGGCATCGCGATGGAGCGGCAAGACTCGCTGTGGAGCTGGACGCAGCAGATTGTCGACTTCCGCGTCCGGCGAGGCAAAATCCTCTAAAAGACGTACGTGGTACGTGGTTCGTGGTGCGTGGCTGCTAACCCCACGTACCACGCACCACGCACACGTTCCTAGCAGTACTGGTCGAACGCAGCCGTAAGGTCCGCCGCAATATCCTTGGCATTCCGTCCCTCGATATTGCGCCGTTCCAGCATGAAGACGAGCTGCCCGTCCTTGAACAGCGCGATCTGCGGTGACGATGGCGCGTACCCGGTGAAATAACTCCGCGCGCGCGCCGTGGCGTCCGCGTCCTGCCCGGCGAACACGGTGACCAATCGGGCGGGCCGCCGCTCGTGTTGAATCGCCAATGCCGCCGCGGGGCGCGCGTTGCGCGCGGCGCATCCGCAGACCGAATTCACCACGACGAGGGTGGGCGCGCGCTCTGTGGTCAGAACGGCGTCGACCTCGTCCGGTGTGCGGAGCTCCGCAAAGCCCAGGCGGGTGAGTTCCTCCCGCATCGGGCGGACCATCTCGGGATCGTACATCGGGACGTTCAGATTTCGCATAGGCTCCTCTACTTCTTGAGAAAGGCCGACAGTGCCGCACGGAAATCGGGCGTGCTGCGACTCACGGCGTTCACATCCGCGCCGAGCCTCAGGCCAGCATCAAAGCTCAGCCCATCGAGCTGATAGAACTGCTGTTTCGTGAACGCCAGGGCCGAGGGGCTCGCTGCGGCGAGCACGCGCAGCACGTCCGCCGCCTGGTCCTCGAAATCAGCATCCTCATACACCCGTGACGCGAGCCCGACCGCCGCCGCCTCTGTGCCAGCGAGCAGGCGACCCGTCGCCGCGAGATCGAACGCGATCTTTTCGCCGACGGCGCGCCGCAGCATCGTCATGACGATCGCGGGTACGAAGCCGCGCTGCACCTCGGGATAGCCGAACTGCGCGGATTCCGCCGCGAGGATGAGGTCGCACGCCGTCGCCAGCCCGCAGCCGCCGGCGAGCGCGCGGCCCTGCACCAGTGCCACGATGGGCTTCGGCAGCTGCCGCATGCGCACGAAGATCTTCGCAAAGTGCAGCGCCGCCTGACGATTCTGCTCGACGGTATGATCGGCGGAGGCGAGCAGCTCGTTCAAATCCATGCCGGCGCAGAAGTCTTTGCCCGCGCCGCGGATCGCGACGATGCGCACGCTCGCGTCGAGGTCGGCGGTGTCGAGCGCCGCGAGCAACGCATCGATCATCGCCGTGTCGATCGCGTTGCGCTTGTCAGGGCGGTTGAGGGTTGCGGTGAGCACACCACCCGCCATCTGCACCAGGACACGATCGCTCACGTGCGGACCTCGATCTCCATGCGCAGCAGCGCGGTGGAGAAGACTTTCCCCTGCGCGTCGGTCTTTAGGGAAATCGTGCCGCCACCGTCCAGCGCGCCATGCAACAGGAAATTCAACGCGCGGAGGTTCGGCAGCTCGAAGCGCTCGACCTTGCCTGTGATCATCCCCTTAAAATGTCTGGCCACGCGCGCCGCCGTGACATGCTCAACGAGCAACGGATAATACACCGGCTTCAACGCGATCAAACCGACGTTTGCCGTGTCGCCCTTATCACCAGAGCGTGCGTGGGCAATGTCGACCAGCCGAACGGTTTTTGACCGCCCGACCGCCCGTCGCCGTTTCATGCTTCGATCAGCTCCACCGCGGGCTCCACCATGCGCTTGTCGATCAGCGCGGGCCAATACGCCACGATCTCCTCCGGCTTCGGTCGTCCACCGGCAAAGCCCGTCACGCTGGGGGGGCCGTTGAGTATCAGCGGCGCGATCTCGCGCGTGAAGCGATCCACCGGTTTTTCATCGCGCGCGCGCACGCCCACGCGCAGCTGGACTTCGGGAATCGGCGCGAAATCGGCGTCCTTGAGAGCAAGCGGGCCGTGCGTGGCATTGACGCCCACGTACTCCGTATGGATCGCTTCGAACTCGAGGCCAAGGTCTTTGAGACGCTGCCGCAGGATACGATCGGCCGCCTTCGCCTTCTCCAGCGCGTCCGGCCAGGCATAGACGAGCGTTCCCACCGCCTTGTATCCGTAGAAGTACGCGATCGAGACCTTGAGCTTATCGGTGGCGGGTTTTCCCCTGACACCCGACACACGCACCCTGTCCTTGCCCGCTTGAGCAAGTTGGATGGTCGTGAAGTCCGCGACGCCATCCGGTGTGATGTACGCCCGCGGATCGCCCATCTCGTAGACCAGCTGTTCGGTCACTGAGGCAACGTCGATCCGGCCGCCGCTGCCGGGATGCTTGATCAGATGGAAGGACCCATCGGCGCGCGCTTCGACGATTGGATACCCGACGTTGGCCAGGTCGGGAATGCGTTTCCAATCCTTGAGGCAGTTGCCCCCACTGCACTGCGCCCCGCACTCGATGATGTGGCCGGCGACCGTCCCGGCGGCAATGCGGTCCCACGCGTCCGGCGCCCATCCGAACGCGTGCATCAGCGGTCCGAGCGTGAGGCCCGTGTCCGTCACACGACCGGTGATGACGACCTGCGCGCCGCGTTGCAGCGCCGCTACGACCGGTCCGGCGCCGAGATAGGCGTTGGCGGACAGCACGCGATCGCGCACGTCGTGCAGCGGGCGAGCGGTGTCCAGGTTCTTGAGGTCGTGCCCGCGCGCGAGTAAACCGTCCAGCCGACCGAGGAGATCGTCGCCGGTAACGACACCGATGGTCAGTTTCCCGCCCAGCGCGAGCCGGCGGGCGACATCGGCGAGCGCCATCGCGCAGGCGCGCGGATTCACGCCGCCGGCGTTCGCGGTGACCTTGATTCCCCGCTCGGCGATGGTGGGCAGGATGCGCTCCATCTGCGTGATGAAATCGGTCGCGTAACCGCGGGCCGGATCGCGCGATTTCTGTTTCTGCAAGATGGACATCGTCACTTCGGCGAGGTAGTCCATCATCAGGTAGTCGATGGGTCCACCCGTCACTTGCCGATACGGTGCTTCGAGCCAATCTCCCCAAAAGCCCTGCCCGCCTGCGACCCGGACAGTCGCGGGACGCGAGCTCACCGGAGATTACCTGCTCCCCGTGATCCAGCTGTGACGACCGTGCGCCGCGCGGCGATCGAGCCCGTCGGCGTCGTCACGCGCGTCTCGATCAACGTTCCGAAACCGTTCGGCAACTCGAGCGCCGGGGCGTTGGGCAGCCGCACGACAATGCGGCCGCCCGCAACGACCATGAGCGGGCCCCCTTCGCCCACCGGTTCGTCCGGACCGAGGAAGCGGATACGGGCATCCCCCCGCCAGGCGTGGCCGGGGAGACGAGCGAAGGCGGGATAGAACTCGACCGTGAGCGGCACAGCGCGCAGCGCGTCGGACAGCGCCACGCTCATCCGCGCGAACGGGTAGTTCACCGGCTCGTTGCCGCCGGGGATTTGCTGACCCGTCGAGTCATAGACCGTGACGGAGAAATCCGTCAGCTCGTCCCAGAGCCCCGGCGGCAGCGCCAGGTCGACTTCCATCCGTTTCGCCCAGCGCGGCGCGCGGACCTGGAGTGTTTCCGCGGGTTGGCCGCGTCCGGCGATCGCGTACCCGCGCTCCGCGCCGACCAGCCGATACGCAATCTGGCCGCTGGCGGTGCTTGCCTGCGTTGCGCCCGCCAGCACGCTCGACGCCTCGAGACTGCCGGGCTGCGTCAGGGCGAGGGCGACGGGACCCAGCTCGGCGCGGACGGTCGCCGTCGTGCCGGTGAGTGGCGGCGCAATCACATCAAGCTCATAGACACCCGGGACCATGTCTTCCGCGCGTACGGTGATCACGGCGCTGCCGGGCTCCTGCTGGCCGATGTCGATGTCCTCCGGTGCCGCCCGGGCGGGTTCGCCGTTCGGCTCGTAGAGGCGCACGGTCGCTTGCTGGCTCTGTGAATCCGGGAGGGAGACGGTGGCCCGCAGCGTGGCATCGGCCTGCGCAACGCGCAGGAAGTAACGCTGCACATTCCCCGGCGCCACGACGCGCCGTTCGTCAAACAGCGCTTTCGCGCTGAGGTCCGTCGGGACGATCACCGTATTCACGAGCATAAAGAGCGGGCCCGCGACGGTGTCACGCGGATTCCGCGCCGTCACGGTCCCAACGTACATGCCTGGAGCGGTCAAGGCGCTGCGCTGGTACGTGACGACGATCTGCGTGGCCCGCGGCGCGGCATCGACCGAATTGTCGACGGTCAGCCACGGCACGTCGGCGCGCAGCGCAAACTCCGCGGCGCGCAGTCCCGCCAGCTGCCGCACGGTGAACGTCTCGACGCTGTCCTGTTCCGCGAGACCGTTCCGCCAAAATGCGGCCGTGACGCCGTGCGCGGCCTGCACGCCGTAGGTCGAGCCCTGGTGTCCGCCCTCGAGCCATTGGTACGCAGCCTCGAGTGACGGCATTCCCGCGCCCTCATCGATGGCGCGCGCGCCGCTGAAGGGACGTGCGGAAATCCGCAGCGCCTGAATGATGTCCGCGGCGGCCGCGCGCCGACCCGCTTGTGCCATCGCCGACACGAGACAGGCGGCCAGACCGGCGGCGTGGGGCGACGCCATGCTCGTGCCGCCCTTGATCTCGTTGCCGGTATCCCAGCGCGGGACGCTCGAGAACGCGACCCCAGGCGCCACGACGTCGGGTTTGGCGAGCTCCCCGCCGCGCGAGCTGAACCACGCCAGCACATCCCGCGCTGGCGGCACGCCCTGCTGCGGGGGACGCTGGAAGGCGCCCGGGTAGGCCGCGCCGACCGATAATGCCAGGTCCGCCGAGCCCGGGAAGCCGAGCGTCGAGAGACCCGGCCCGTCGTTGCCCGCGCTGATCGCAAACACGGCCTCGGGATGATTGAGCAGGAAGGCGTCCACGATCGAATCGATCACCGCGCGTCCCTCATGCTCGTTGCCGACGCCAAAGCTCATGTTCAGGACGAGGGGCAGGTTGCGCTGCGCCGCGTAGCGCGCCGCGTAGTCGATCGCACGCATCATGCTGCCGTGGACCGTGACCCCGCCCCGCGCGTTGTTGGCGATCTTGAGGCCGATCAGCTGCGCGCCCGGCGCGACGCCGTTGAATCCCGCCACATCGAAGAGGTTGTAGCCGGCCGCGATCCCCGCGACGTGAGTGCCGTGCCCCGAGGTGTCGAAAAAGAGATCGAGGATTGGCGCACTGTCGGGTGGGGCGGTTTCGCGGAAGTTGGCGACGATGGTGAGCGGCTTCGTGCCGAGGGCGATCGTTTCATGGCCCTGGCGGTAATCGTGGAGCGGCATTTCGTCTTCGAACGAGCCGTCGAGGTTCGTGTCGAGAAATGCCACCCAGCCGTCGGAGGCTTTGACGACCACGACGGGGAATTCGTCGGTATTGCGGCCGTTGCCGTTCAGGTCCGCCGCGGGCGGGCGGCCGAGGGGCAGCTCGCGGAACAGGCCGCGATACCACGTGGTCGCGGTGGTCAGGCGCCCAATGCGGGCCGCGCCTTTCATTTGCTGGTCGGTCGGCGCGGCAAACGCGGTCAGCGCGACGCGCCCCTCCCCCGAAAAATCCCGCAGGTCCACAATCTTGGGGGCGCCCGTGCTGGTGGCGATCAGTCCCGGGACGCTCGGATCGAGGCCGCTGTCGAGAATGGCGATGAGCACGCCCCGGCCGTCGTAAGTCGGATGCAGCGCGCGAAACAGTTCTACGCCGGTACTCTTGAGCGGCATGAGCCCGAGCATGTACGCGACCGCCGGATCGACCGCGGGCCGCGCGGTAGACGCTCGGCTGCCGTCCGATGGGACGGGCGCGGCAGACGGGGAGGGAGTTGCGGGGACGGGTTTGGTGGCCGGTTTGGTGATGCCTTTGGAGCTTGCGCAGGCAGCGCCCAGCACCAGCAAGGTTGTGGCAAGAAGCTTCACGAGAGGCTCGGCAGTCCGAAGGCCCCGAGGTGCGGGCCGATGAATTCGCTGGACACCTCGAGGAGAAACGCGAGCGTATCACGCGTCTCTTCGGGCGTGAGAATCGCATCGACAAATCCGCGCGCGCCCGCGAACTTGGCGTCCAATTGATGCTCGTAATCGGCGCGCATCGCGTCGACCGCACCGGCATTGTCGGGTTTGGCCGCGTCGGCGCCGTATACCGCTTGGATCGCCGACTCCCCTTCCATCACGCCCATGCGCCCGGTCGGCCAGGAGACGATGAAGTCGGGATCGAACCCTTGTCCCGCCATCGCATAGTAGCCGGCGCCGGACGCGTGGTTGACGGTGAGCACGAGCTTCGGGACCGTCGCGGTGGCCATCGCTTCGACGAAGCGCGCGCCCGCGCGAATGATGCCCGTGTGCTCCGCCTCGGTCCCGACCATGAATCCGGAAACATCCTGAATGAACAACAGCGGCACCCGTTCCCGGTCGGCGTTTTCGATGAAATAGGCCACCTTCTCGGCACTCTCCGTGTAGATGATGCCGCCGATCCGCGGCGCTTCGTTCTTCCGCTTCGCCTTGATCACGCCGCGCGAGTTCGCGATCACCGCCACCTGCCGTCCTTCAATCGCCCCATGCCCGCAGATCATTTCCGGCGCGACGTCCGGCTGGAACTCGTCGAGCCGGCTGGCATCGAGCAGGCACTCGAACAGCGACCGGACGTCGTAACTCATCCGGTGATCGACGGGAATCAAGTGGTACAGCTCCTTGGTGTCGCGTTTCGGGGCGGGATACGTGCGACGCGGTGATGCCATGTGCGGCAGCCGGCCCACGTATTCGCGAATCCGCGCCAGACACTCGCTGTCGTTCTTGGCACGATAATGTGCCACCGCGCTGACGGCCGTGTGTGTCGTCGCACCACCCAATGTTTCCGCGTCCACGACCTGTCCTGTCGCCCCCTTGACCAGATTGGGGCCGCCCAAACCCATGAACGACGTGCCTTCCACCATGAAGATCACATCCGACAGCGCGGGCAAATACGCGCCGCCCGCGATGCACGGACCCATGACGGCCGCAATTTGCGGGACTTTGAGATAGCGCCGCATGATCGAGTTGTAATAGAAGATGCGCGCCGCCCCGTACTGTCCGGGAAAGACCCCGCCCTGATAGGGAAGGTTTACACCCGCGGAATCGACCAGGTAGACGATCGGGATGCGCTGGCGCATCGCGATCTCCTGGGCGCGCAGAATCTTCTTGATCGTCTCGGGCCACCAGGAGCCCGCTTTGACGGTGGCGTCGTTTGCGACAACGACGACCGGCCGTCCGCCAACTCGACCCAGGCCCGTGACGACTCCGGCCGCCGGCGCCTGCCCGTCGTACTGGTCGTAGGCAACGAGTAATCCGACTTCGAGCCAGGGCCCATCCTTGTCCAGCAATCCCGCCACACGCTCCCGGGCCGTCAACTTGCCCTGATCATGCTGGCGCTTGATGCGCTCCGCCCCGCCTCCTTGCTCGAGGCGGGAGCGGAGGTGCGTGTACTCGTCGCTGAGCGTCTTGAGGCGACTCACGAACGGCCGTGCGTCGTGCGTGGTGCGTCGTGCGTGTGACTACGCCGCGACATGATCGGCGGCCCATTCCTGGATGTACTTGATCAGATCCGACGTCGGCGTACCCGGGCCGAACAGCTTCCCCGTGCCTTGCGATTCCAGCGCGGCCATGTCTTCGGGGGGAATAATGCCACCGCCGGTCAACAGGACGTCCTGCCGGCCGGCGGCGTCGAGTAGCTTGCGGACGCGCGGGAACAGCGTCAGGTGCGCGCCCGACAGGATCGACAGGCCGACGACGTCGACGTCTTCCTGGATCGCCGCTTGCGCGATCATCTCGGGCGTCTGATGCAGACCGGTGTAGATCACTTCCATCCCGGAGTCACGGAGCGCGGCGGCGACGACCTTCGCGCCGCGATCATGCCCGTCGAGGCCCGGCTTTGCGACGAGAATGCGAATCGGCCGCTTGAGCTTCGCCATCAAGCGCGGAAGCGCAGCAGCGCCGCGAGGCCGTCTACGACACGCCGAGCTTTGTCGTCGTAGAGGACATCCACCTGCGCGCGCTGACTCAGCGCTTCTTCGACGGCCTCATCGATTCGCGGATCATCGTCCTGCCCGTCCGCGAGCAGGGTGCGGACCTGCCCGCGGCTCAGTGCCTTCAGGGTCGCCTCCACGCCGTTGACAGCCCAGCCGCGCGGCATGCCATCCTTCACGGCCTCCGCGTGGGCGCGCTCCCAGGCGCGCTCGCGTTCTTCGCGCAGCGCCAACGTCGCATCGCGGACCTCGGCCGGCGTCGCCTGCTTCGGGCTAAGCTTCACGACGCCGAACACGAGATCGTGCACATACGTGTGAAGGTGAGGGATAACGGCTCCGGCGTCCACACCGACGCTGCCCAGCACGATGCCGCTGAGCGGCTTCTCGCGGTTGATCTGGAAAATGCGCTCGGCGATCTGGGCGTACAGCCGCTGCTTCTCCGCGCGGATCCGGTTGTGGTAATTGTATTCGCCAATGCTTCCCCCTGATGGCGCGCCGCTCCGCGCGCCTCCGTGAAACTTGCCGGCGCGTGAGGACTCGATCCCCGGCAGGCCAGGCCGTTCCACGCAATCGTACGCCGTCACCTCGAAGAACCGGGCCGCGGTGCGATCGTAGACGACACACAGGATGGTGCCGAACTCTTCTTCGAGGCCGAGCAGCTCACGCACCAGGGGTTGGTGATTGACCGCCAGTCTGGAGCGATGGACGTGTGGCAACGGCAAGGCCTCGAACAGGCCCCCCCCCGCCCCCCCAAGCTCGCGCGAGGCGAAGATTGCGATGGCGCGCGCGCGGGGCAGATGGCTCGGCTCCTCGAGGTAGTCGAGCACCTGGCGCAGGTTGGCCGCGATCGCCTCGCGGTCTTCGTGCGACAGCGGTTGCCGTGCCAAGGCCAGTTCCCGCTCGCGCACGCGGTTTTTCATCTTAATGAGATACTTCCCGCGCGTGCGGTCGCGCGGCTCGAGCTTCAAGTAGCAGGTCACGACCCAGTGCGGGCCGGGCGCGATCGACGCGAGCCGCGCGAGCACGGCCTGGGCATCCGGTTCGGTGATGGCGGCGGGTATGGCGCTCATGTCCTAAAAGAACACGGGTTCGCGGTACGCTCCCCAGACGCGCTCCAGCGCGTGTCGGATCTCATAGAGCGTGGCGTACGCGCGCGCGCAGTCGAGCATCGGTCCGATGACATTGTGGTCCGCCTCCGCGGCCTGGCGCAGCGCCTCGAGCCGCTGTTCCACGAGTGCGTTATCCCGTTCGGCGCGCACGCGCGCCAGCCGTCGCCGCTGGTCCTGCTCGGCGTCGTTGGAGACCTTCAGGATCTCCACGGGATGGTCGTCGTCGGACAGGAATTCGTTCACCCCGACGATGAGCTTGTCGCCGGTTTCCACCTGACGCTGGAAGGCGGCGGCCGATTGGGCAATCTGCCGCTGGAACCAGCCGGTCTCGATTCCCCGCACGACACCGCCGATCGAATTGATCTCGGCGAACAGCGCTTCCGCCTCGCGTTCGAGTTGATCGGTTAGGGCCTCGACGTAGTAGGAGCCGCCCAACGGGTCGATCACCTTCGCGACGCCCGTTTCGTGCGCCAGGATCTGCTGCGTCCGCAGCGCCACTTGCACCGACTGCTCGGTGGGGAGCGCGAGCGTCTCGTCGAGAGAGTTTGTGTGCAACGACTGCGTGCCGCCGAGGACGGCGGCCAGCGCCTGATAGGCGACACGCACGATGTTGTTCAGGGGCTGTTGCGCCGTGAGCGTGACGCCGGCCGTCTGGCTGTGAAACCGCATCATCCAGGAACGCGCCTGCTTCGCCTGGTACCGCTCCCGCATGTGACGCGCCCAGATGCGGCGGGCCGCCCGCAGCTTGGCGATCTCCTCGAAGAAGTCGTTGTGAATGTCCCAGAAGAAGGAAAGGCGCGCCGCAAAGCTGTCGATATCGAGGCCCCGGGCGATCCCGCGCTCGACGTACGTGAAGCCATTGGCGAGCGTGAACGCGAGCTCCTGCGGCGCCGTGGCGCCCGCTTCGCGGATGTGGTAGCCCGAGATCGAGATCGTATTCCAGAGGGGGGTGTGTTTGGCGCCCCACTCGAACATATCCACGATCACTTTCAGCGCAGGCTCGACCGGATAGACCCAAGCATGCTGGGCCATGTACTCTTTCAGGATGTCGTTCTGCACCGTGCCGCGCAGCTTCGCGATCGGCACGCGCTGCTTCTCCGCGGCGGCGACGTAGAAGCAAAACAGGATCGCCGCCGGGCCGTTGATCGTCATGGACGTCGAGACCTGATCGAGCGGAATGCCGTCGAACAGCGTTTCCATGTCGGCGAGCGAGGAGATCGCGACGCCGCACTTCCCCACCTCCCCTTCCGCGCGCGGATGGTCGGAGTCGTAGCCCATCAGCGTGGGAAAGTCGAACGCGACGGAGAGGCCGGTCTGACCGTGCTCCAACAGGAATTTGTAACGGCGGTTGGTGTCGGCCGCGCTGCCGAATCCCGCAAACTGCCGCATCGTCCACAGCTTGCCGCGGTACATCGTCGGATGAATGCCGCGCGTGAACGGATATTCCCCCGGCCGGCCAAGCTGTCGCTCGGCGTCGAACCCGTTCAGGTCCGCGGGCGTGTACACTGGCTTCTTCTGGATCGTCATTCCCCGTTCCTCACCTGGTCGAGGACCTCGGCGGCGACTTCGTAGGGCGTCCGCGTTCCGGCGGCCACGTCGTCGAGGCGCTTGGCCAGGAGATCTTCAGCCTGCGTCTGATCCCATACCCATTGGCGGATTGCGCGGTTCACGACGGCCCGCGTGCGGGTCGCGAGACGCCGCTTGCGGCGCTCCTGTAACCTTCCGGTGCGCTCGAGGAAATCGTGGTGGCGATCGAGAGCGGTCATGAGATCGGCGATACCCTCCCCTTTCGAGGCGACCGTCGTGAGGACCGGGGGCTCCCAATCGTTGGATTGTTGGACTGTTGGAGGGTTTTTCCGTCCAACATTCCCACCTTCCAACCTTCCGTGATGCGGCCGAACATGCGCGAACGCATTGCCTCTTCGAATCCCGAGCATCACTTCCACTTCCTGCTTCAGCTTATCCGCCCCGGGCCTGTCGCTCTTATTGATCACGTACAGTTCGGCAACCTCCATGACGCCTGCTTTGAGCGTCTGGATGCCGTCGCCCGATTCAGGCACGAGGACCAGCACCGTTGTCTCGGCGGTCGCGGCGATGTCGAGCTCGGTCTGCCCCACGCCGACTGTTTCAATGAGGATGCGATCAAATCCGAACGCGTCCAGGACATCGGCGACCTCTTCGGTGGTGGTCGCGAGACCGCCCTGCGCGCCGCGCGTGGCCATGGAGCGAATGAAGACGCCCGGGTCGAGGCTCACCGCCTCCATGCGAATGCGGTCGCCGAGGAGCGCGCCGCCGGTAAAGGGACTCGTGGGATCGACGGCGATCACGGCGACCTTGCGGCCGCGCTCCCGGTAGGCCCGCACCAGCTGTTCGGTGAGGGTGCTCTTCCCGGCTCCGGGTGGGCCGGTGATGCCGATGCGTTGCGTGCCGCTCTTCCCAATGCGCTTGTGAATTTCCGACAATACACGTTCGAACCCGTCGCGCTGGTTCTCGACCAGGCTGATGGCGCGGGCGAGTGCCGCGGTGTCGCCGCGCGCCAATCCTTCGAGCACCGCATCGAGTCGCATACGCTCTAAGGATAACGCCGCGGGGGGTGTGGCGGTCATAGGAGGGTTCCGCGCAGCATGAAGCTCGCGACCGTGAAGTAGATGACGAGCCCGGTCACGTCCACGAGCGTCGCGACGAACGGCGCGGACGCGCTGGCGGGGTCAAAGCTCAATCGCCGCAACACGAATGGCAACAGTGAACCGGCGATCGTCCCGAACGTCACGACGCCGATCAGGCTGCCGAACACCGTCAGGGCGACCAGCAAGTAATGCTCGCCGTAAATCCCGGTAATGGTGTGCCACAGCGTGATGCGGAGGAAGCCGATCGCGCCGAGCACCATCCCGAGCACCAGGCCCGTTGCGAACTCGCGGCGGATGACCCGCCACCAATCGCGCAGATTCACCTCGCCGAGCGCCATCGCGCGGATGACCAGGGTCGAGGCCTGTGAGCCGGAGTTGCCGCCGCTCGAGATGATGAGGGGCACGAACAACGCGAGAATGACCGCTTTCGCGATCTCTTCTTCGAAGAAGGCCATCGCCGTGGCCGTCAGCATTTCGCCGAGGAATAGCGCGGCCAGCCAGCCGGCGCGCTTTCGGACCATGCGGCCGAACGCGACTTTCAGGTACGGCGCGTCGAGCGCCTCCATGCCGCCGAACTTCAGAATGTCTTCGGTCGTTTCGGCTTCGACGACGTCGACGACGTCATCGAACGTGATGCGACCCAGGAGTTTTCCTGCCTCGTCTACCACGGGCACGGCGGCCACGTTGTAGCGCGCCATGAGCCGCGCGACCTCTTCTTGATCCTGCTGCGGCTGCACCTGCACGATCGGCTGCTCCATCACGTCCCGTACCAGCTTCGTGGGTGCTGAGACGATGAGACGCGCGATCGGAACGATGCCGTGCAACGTGCCCTGGCCATCCACCGAGTAGACCTGATACAGCTGGCTCTCGTCCTCTTCACTCTGGCGCCGGATTGCTTCCATCGCCTCGGCCACGGTCGCGTCCTCGCGGACGCTGACCACGTTCGCGGTCATCAAGCCGCCCGCAGAGTCCTCCGGGTATTTGAGCAGCCGTTCGACGTCGGCGCGATCGGTGATCTCTTCCAGCACCGCTTCGCGATCGCCCGCAGGCAACTCCGCGACCAGATCGGCGGCGTCGTCGGTCGGCAGCTCCTCCACCAGCTCGGCCGCGTACTCAGGGCCGACGGCCAGGAGGATGTCCTCGGGATGCTCGGCGGCTTCCATCTCTGCGAGCGCGCTCGAGGCCAGCTCGGTCGGCAGTTCCGAGATCACGCGGACGCGGTGTGACTCGTCCAGGGCGGCGAGGATATCAGCGAGATCGGAGGGATGGCAGTTCTGGGCTCGTGCCAGAAACGGACGCAGATCGTCCTGCTCGGCGAGCTCTTTCATCTCGTCGAGTCGGAGCTCCCGCGCTTCGTGCGTGGTCACGGCGCGCTGCCGCCCAGGGCGATCGTCCGGACCGGGCCGCGACGGACGGCGATACGCTCGACGCGCGTGGCGCTGGCGGCGAGGACGTCGAACTCCAACCCCTTGAGCGTGAAGCGCTCGCCGGCGCGCGGGATGCGCCCCAGCGCTTGAATGAGCAGGCCGCCCACCGATTGCGCGCCCCCCCCCCCTCCGGCAGGCCCCGCGGTGACCAGGGGAACGCCGAGCTGTTCGCCAAGCTCCGTCGCGGGCGCAGTGCCCTCCACCTCGACGACGCGGGTGACGTCAGGAGCGGAGCTGGTAGGTTCGAACAGCTCGCTCACGAGGTCCCTGAGCAGATCCTCGAATGTGACCAGTCCCGCCGTGCCGCCAAACTCGTCCAGGACCACGGCGAGGTGCTGGCCCCCGCGCTGCATCTCCAGCATCAAATCGCCCGCGCGCATCGTTCCCGGAATGGTGAGCGGTGGCCGCACCAGAATCGGGTCCTCCGGCTGGCGCCCCAGGAGATCGAGTGTGTGCGCAACGCCGACGACTTCGTCGAGCGAACCCCGGTACACCGGGTAGCGACTGTATCCAGACTGTTGCAGCACGTGCGCCGCTTCCGCGGTCAGGATTCCCTCGGGGAACGCGACGATCGCCGTGCGCGGCGTCATCAGCTCGCGCACCGGCCGGTCGGAAAACGCCAGGACGCCGGAAACGACCGCCATTTCGTCGGTCGCCGCCAACGTCTCCGTGTCCGCCGACGAGAGTAGCGCCGCGAGCGTCGTGCGTGTCGAACGCTCGCGGCGCGGAATGAAGGGTGACAGCAGCACCGCCAAGCGGTCCATCCAGGGCACGGCGCGCGCGACGAGGGCCTCGGCCCAGCGCCGCCCGACGACGCGCGGCACGAGGTAGGATGCGCTGATGAACAGCGGTACACCGACCATGACCGTGAAGATGCCCAGGAACGTCGGCGTCGTCGCCGCGAGCAACGCGGGCACGGCGCCCGCCGCCAGGAGGACGCCGAGGGTGGTGAGCATGTTGGCCGCCGCAATCGTTGGCCCCGGATTCTGGAGCACTCCGGCGGTGGCGGTCGAGCCACGCAGTTTGTACGCCACCCAGCGGGTGAGCTCGTGCTGGCTCACGGTGGCGGCGGCCACGCCAATGGCGGCCGCGACACCGGCCAGCAGCAGTCCGATGAGCAGCACCACGAGGGCGACGGTCATCGCTTCTCGAAGGAGACCTGGGTCACCCGGCGTTGCTCCACGCGCTCCACCACCACGCGATAACCGTCGAGTGTCAGCTCGTCCCCCGGTCGGGGGACGCGTCCCAGGACCGAATACACCAGTCCCCCGACTGTCGATACTTCGGCGTGTGCGATCGTCGTCCCGAGCGCCGCCGACAAATCATCGAGGCTGGTGCGCCCGTCCACCCAGAAACGGCCGCCGTCCTGCCGAATCGCGGGCGTGGTCTCCGTGTCGTGCTCATCGCGGATCTCGCCGACGATCTCCTCGAGGATGTCCTCGCGCGTGATGAGCCCGGCGGTTCCCCCAAACTCGTCGACGACGATCGCGATATGTGGCGGCGTGCCCTGAAAGTCGCGCAGCTGATTGTCGAGGGTCTTCGTTTCTGGCACATACGAGGCCGGCCGCACGAGCGACTGCCAGCGTGTGCCGGGCTCGGCGAGGCCCATCGCGATCGGGACGAGATCCTTCCCGAGCACCACCCCGGCGACATTGTCGGGCGTGCCGTCCAGCACGGGTAATCGCGTGTGCTGGCTTTGGCGAAATGCTTCCAGCACTTCCTCGGTGGACGCCGAGACATCGATGCCCTTCATGTCGAGGCGCGGCGTCATCACTTCGTCCACGGTCGTGTCCGCCAGCGTAAACACGCCGAGGAGCATATCGCGCTGTGCGGTGCCGAGGTCAGGCTGCAGTGGGCGCGGCGTGTGCACCATGGCGTGCAGGCCGCGGTCCGCCCAGGCGAGGAGCCAGAGCAGCGGGCCAAACGGCGCCAGGGTGCGGCGCGCCAGCGGGAGCGCGGCGTCCGAGAGCTCGGGGGCGATGCGCGCCACGCTCCGCGGCAGCGCGTCGCCGACGATAAAAAGCAGTAGCGTGCCGACGAGCAGGGTCGCGAGCGCCTCCGCCCACCCCCTCGTCCACCAAGCCACGGCGTTCGCGCTGGCGACGGCGCCGAGCACGAGGAGTGCCAGGCGCGCGATGTACAACGCGCGATGCAGCGGAACCCGACGCTCGGCAAGGGCGGGTGGCGCGTCGCCCAGCGTATGCAGCGCTTCGCCGACCGCTGCTTCCTCGCCCAGGGCGAGGAGCGCCGCCCAGACGCCCGCGCTGATGGCGACCACCAGGCCGACGACGCGCAAGGCCGTTTCGGTGAGCATTAGCCGAGGATTCGCTTGACGTAGCGTTCTTGCAGCTGCCACATCCGCGAGCGGGTGCGTTCGGAGCTTTCCGGATGATCGTAGCCGAGTACGTGCAACGTGCCGTGGACGGCCAAGCGGATCAGCTCTTCGTTTAAGCGCACGCCGTTCTGGGCTGCGCGCGCCGCGACGTCGGGACAGATATAGACGTCCCCCACCACGGCGCCGTCCGGTTGCGGCAGCGAGTAGGCGATCACGTCGGTCAGCCCGCGGTGGCCGGTGGCTCGGGCGTTGGCCCGGCGCATGGCCGCCGGAGACAAGAGCGTAATGTCCACGTGCGACCCCTTCGGCGCCCGCTCCCACGCCAGCACGCGCTGCGCGATCCGCATCAGCTGCTCAGCGCGAGCTGCGCGCGGTTTCGGGGGGGGGCTGCCACGCCGCACTGATGCCGCCACTGGACTCCGGATAGTCGATGCGATTGTGGTACATCCCGCTCAGCACAACGAGGAACGCTTGCTTCACCTGCTCGATCTGCTGCAGCGTGAGCGGGGCTTGGTCCAGCTGGCCGGCGTTGACCTTCGTGCGCACGATGTGATGGATCGCTTCTTCGATTTTTTGCGGCGTCAAGTCCTCCAGCACGCGCAACGCCGCCTCCACCGAATCGGCGATCATCGAGATCGCGGTCTCCATCGAGCGCGGTTTGGGGCCCGGATAGGTGAAGTCCTCGATGTTGCGTGTCTGGTTGCCGTCGATCTTCTTAGCCTTGTCGAGGAAGTACGTGATCTCGGTGGTCCCGTGATGCTCGGGGATGAACGCGGCAACCGCGTCGGGCAAGTCGGCTTCGGCGGCGAGCGCCAGGCCGTCGGTGACGTGCGCCTTGATGATCTGCGCCGACTGCAATGGCTTCAACCGGTCGTGCGGGTTGTTGCCCGGAATCTGATTCTCCACGAAGTACTGCGGGTTCTTGACCTTCCCGATGTCGTGGTAATAGCACCCGACCCGGCCCAGGAGCCCGTTCGCCCCGATGCGGTTGCAGGCTGCTTCCACCAGGTTGGCCATGGCGACGCTGTGCGCGTAGGTGCCTGGTGCCTCGACCGACAGCCGCCGGAGCAGCGGCCGGCTCGGGTCGGACAGCTCGAGCAGCGTGAGATCGGTCGTGATGTGGGTGACCGACTCCGCGACCGGCAGGAGGAAGAACGTCAGACCAGCCGACACCAGGCCGTTCAGCGCGCCCCACAAGCCGCGTAGCCCGATCTCTTCGATCGGCCAGCCACTGGCAAGGCCGAGGGCCAGCGCACCGGCGAGGTAGCCCGCGACAATGATGAGCACCGGCGCGTAGAAATTGCTGCGGCTGCGGAGCGTCTTGACCGACAAGGCTGCCGTGACGCCGCCGACCACGCAGAGGAATGTTGCGGGCACGTCGTGGAACACCGGTTGCTGCCCGATCACGACGGCCAGAATCATCGCGGCGATCATCGACACGCGGCCGTTGAACAGCACGGTCATCATCATCGCGAGGAACGGCATGAAGACGACTTCGGGGTGCGCCGGATAGAACCGCGCGACCAGTCCCGCCTGCGTCAGCAGGACCGCGAACAGTCCGCCGATCAGCGCAACCTGGCGCAGATCGCGGTAGGTCTCGCGCCGGTAGAACACCAGCAGCACCCAGAAGATCACGATGATCAGGGAGTCGCGAAGCAGCGGACCGATGACGCCGCGGATCGAGTAGGTCGTCGCGGCGCCGCGGCGCAGCAGTTCCTGGTGCAGCGTGAGGAGCCGCTCGTGCGCCTCGTTCGTCACGACCTCGTGCGCGCCCACGATCCGATCGCCCGCGCGCACGATGTACTTGCTGGGATCGACGCTGCCGCGCAGCTCGTTGCGGCGCCGCTCCGTTTCCAGCGGTTTGGGGATCAAGGTCGGCCGGAAGAACTGCCGCACGAGCTTGAGGTACAACACGTCGCCCACGCTCGAGCCGGCGTCCGGATGCAACTGCTTGGCCCGGTTCAGGTATTGCGCGAACGTCAGCACCTGATCCCGCTGGACCGACGACTCGGTCGAGCCGCGGCGGACGATCAGCTCCCGCGACTGCTCGCCCTGGAGCACACCGGGCCCGGTGACGCCCTGCGCGAGAGTGCGGTCGGACAACCGGTCGAGCGCCTGCTCAAGCGGGCGCCGCTTGCCACCCTTGCTGAGATACGCGGCCTCCTGCGGCGTGAGCGGGACGCCGTAATCGCTCGCCGCGTGGATGATGGCCTGGGGTCCCTGATCGGCGGCCGCATCCACGGCGCTGAAGAACGCCGCCATCGTCGTGGCCGTGCTGTCGTAGGCGTGCTGGCGGAACTCGTAGATCGGCTTGGCCGTGGCGGCGAGCTCTTCCGCCTCACGCTGCAGCTCATCTTCCGACTTGTTCACGACAAAGTTGAAGGGCGCGACGATTTCCTTGTCGGACTGGGCACCCGGCTCGAGCAATGGCGCGACGTCGGCACTGCTCGACGGGAACGCGATCTGCGCCACCAGCGCGAGCGCCGGGACCCACACCCAGCGCACGAGGTGATAGCGCACCGTGTCCTGCGTGGGAAGCTGCATCTCAACCCTGCGCGTCTTCGGCGTAGGCGCGGATGATGTCGCGCACCAGCCGGTGGCGCACGACATCCGCCTCGCCGAGATAGACGAAGCCGATTCCCTCGATGCCCGGCAGGATCCGCTCGACCTGGAGCAAGCCGGAGTCCTCGCGGTTCGAGAGATCGATTTGTGTCTTGTCGCCCGTGATCACCGCGCGCGAATTCACGCCGAGGCGCGTGAGAAACATCTTCATCTGCATCCCGGTCGCGTTCTGCGCCTCATCGAGGATCACGAATGCATCGCTCAAGGTGCGCCCGCGCATGTAGGCCAGCGGCGCGATTTCGATCGTGCGCGTCTCGAGCGCCTTCTGCACGCGCTCGCGCGGCATCATGTCCTCGAGCGCGTCATACAGCGGTCGCAGGTACGGATCGACCTTCTCCTGCAGATCGCCCGGCAGGAAGCCGAGGTTCTCGCCGGCTTCGACGGCCGGCCGAGCCAGAATGATGCGCCGGACGCGTTTCCGCGCGAGCGCGTCCACGGCCGCGGCCACGGCGAGATAGGTCTTGCCGGTGCCCGCCGGGCCGATGCCGATGACGATGTCGTGCTCGGCGATGGACCGGAGATACTCGCGTTGCCCGGCGGTCTTCGGCTGGATGACGCGGCGCAGCCCCGGCAGGATGATCTTCACCGGATCGGTGACCGCGCCTTCGCGCCCGAGCTCGCCATGCGCTTCATCGGAGATCAGGCGTTCGACGTCGTGGACGTCGATGGTCTCCCCCATGCGCGCGAGGTCGATCAGCGCCTGCGCGACCTGCCCCGCCCGCTCGATGGCGGCTGCCGGTCCCGCGAGCGAGAGGTTGTCGCCCCGCAGCGAGACGCGCACGCCGAGCCGCTTGGCGAGCTCGAGGAGATTGGCGTCGTTCACGCCGGCCAATGCCAGCGGATCCACGCCTTCCACGGACAGCCGGTGGATGACGTCGTCACTCATGAGGAGGCACCACCTTGATGTGTAGGGCCGCGAGATCCTCGGGCCGCGCCGGCGCCGGCGCGCCTTCGAACAACGCGCGGGCCGCAGTCGTCTTGGGAAACGCGATCACGTCACGCATCGAGCCGGCCCCGACGAGCAGCATCGCCGTGCGGTCAAAGCCGACCGCAAAACCGCCGTGGGGCGGCGCGCCCGCCGCGAGCGCCGTCAGCAAGAAACCGAACCGGGCATCGATGTCGGCCGGCGACAGACCTAGGTGTGCGAAGACCTTCCGCTGGATCGCCGGATCGGTGATCCGGATCGAGCCCGAGCCGAGCTCGTTGCCGTTGTAAACCGCGTCGTAGTGCAGCGCGCGACAGGCGAACGGGTCGCTGTCGAGCTTGTCCACGTCGTCGGGATGCGGCGACGTAAACGGGTGGTGGGCGAACACCGGTTTGCCGGTCACCGGATCCGGCTCGAACAGCGGGAAGTCCACCACCCAGCAGAGGGCGTGGGCCGCCTTCGGGGCGGGCGCGAGCCGGCGGATCACTTCCCGGCGAACCTTGTCGAGCGCGGGCGACGTCACCTGGTCCGCCCCGACGGTGAGCAGTGCGAGATCCCCGTCGCGCACGCCGAGCGCACCCAGCGTCTCGACGTCGGCGTCCTTTGCAATCGAGCCGGACACCTGCTCGCCCTGGCGCTTCACCCATGCGGGGCCCCAGCCACCCACCTGCTTCACTTCTTGCGACAAGCGATCGATGTCCTTGCGCGAGAACGCCGCGCCGCCCGGTACGACGATGCCGCGAAGGCGCGCGTCCTTCCCTTCCAGCTTCTGGCGCACCGCCTCGCCGACGATCTTCCCGTCGGTCTTGGCCCAGCGGCTGAAGTCCTTGATCTCGAAATCGTAACGCAGGTCGGGCTTGTCGGTCCCGTAGCGCTCCATCGCGTCGCGCCAGGACAACCGCGTGAACGGCCGCTCGATCCTGTGCCCTGCCTCGTCCCAGAGGGCGACCAGCACGGCCTCGACAATGGCGAGCACGTCGTCCTGCGTGACGAACGACGCCTCGATGTCGATCTGCGTGAACTCGGGCTGCCGGTCATAGCGCAGATCCTCGTCCCGGAAGCAGCGCGACAGCTGGAAGTAGCGGTCGAATCCCGCCACCATGAGGAGCTGCTTGTAGATCTGCGGCGATTGCGGCAGCGCGTAGAACTCGCCCGGATGCACGCGCGAGGGTACCAGGTAATCGCGAGCGCCCTCCGGCGTCGGCTTGGTCAAGATCGGCGTCTCGATCTCGAGGAAGTCGAGCTCGCTGAGCACACGCCGGGCGCGCTGCGCCAGCCTGTGGCGCATGATGAGATTCGCTTGCAGCTCGGGGCGCCGGAGATCGAGGTGCCGGTGCTTGAGGCGCAGTTCTTCGGCGGCCAACTCTTCGCCCTTGCCGCGCGCCACCGGGATCGCGGGTGTCTCGGCCGGACCGACGACCTGGAACGCGGTCGCGTGCACTTCGACGTCCCCCGTCGCGAGCTCGCTGTTGCGCATCGCCGGCGGGCGGGCGACGACCTCACCCTCTACCACGACGACCGCTTCCGTGCCCACGGTTTGGGCACGTAAGACGAGGTCAGGCGAGGCCCAGCCCGGGCCGACCGCGACCTGGACCAGGCCGTCGCGATCGCGCAGATCGAGAAAGACGATGCCGCCGAGGTCGCGGCGACGATGAACCCAGCCTCCCAGCCGGACCCGCTGTCCAACGTCGGCGGCGCGGAGCGCGCCACACCGATGGGTTCGCAGGGTCGTCCGAGTCACGCTGGCGTTTATGCGCCCCCCCTCTCAGCCTCGACGAGAATGTGGTAGAACTCCTCTGCGTCGCGGGCCGCCAGCAGGCGCGCGCGAATCGGCTCGCGCCGCACGAGCCGCGAGATCCGGCTCAGCGCCTTCACGTGCGCTCCCGCTTGCGACTCGGGGCCGGCGAGCAGGAAAAACAGCCGGACCGGCTCCCCATCGACGGTTTCATAAGGCACGGGGGTTCGCGCGGTGCCGGCCACCGCGATGAGATTGGCGAGGGCTGGGGTCTTTCCGTGTGGAACCGCGACTCCGTAGCCAATGCCCGTCGGGAATTGGCGCTCTCGCTCCATGACCGCCTGCAACACGTCCGGAGCGGCTCCATTGCTCCCGACCAGGAGCTCGACCAACTCCCGCAGCACGCCCTCCTTGCTCTGGGCCCGAATGGGGACCCGGATGCGGTCGGGCGTCAGCAGTTCGGAAAGCCGCAATGGAGTATGTCCAAGTGCCGTAACCGATTGAAGATAGTTGACTTGTGTTGACAGCGCCACATGCCACGGTAAATGTTCGGCATGCAACGCATTGGCTTGCTGCTTGTTGGACTGCTCGCGCTCGGGGGGCCGCGGGCGACGGCGCAGCAGGCGGCCGGAACGACGCTCTGGCGCGTTGCCGCGACGACGCTCGCCACGCCGGCCGCCCTTGCGGTCGGCCCCGCGGCGGCACTCTGGAATCCCGCTCAAACGGAGGACGGGGCACGGTTGCAACTCGGGGTGGAGGCCATTCAGACGCCTTCCGCTGTGGACGCAACCGGCGTCATCGCCACCGTGCGGGTACCGGCCGGCGCACTCGGGCAAGTTGGCGTCCTGTTCGGCCGCGTCGGTCTCAGCGATATCTCGCAGACCATCGACAGCCCCGACCCCACAGGCGGTGTGATTTCCGTGTACACGTTCGCGGCCGGCGTGACCTGGTCGCGCTTGGTCGCGAGGACCAGCGTCGGCGCGACGCTAGCCTTTCACGAGACGCGGCTCGACAAAGCCCAAGCCGATCGATTGACGATGGATGTCGGCGCGAGCCGCACCTTCGCGAACGACCGGCTGCGCGTGGCGGCTGCTACGCACTTCTTCTCCTCCCTAGAATCCAACGACCCATCGCAGGATATCTACGCCGGTATCGAGGGGCGGATCTGGAGCGGTCCCCTGTCTGGTGATCGCGTGGTTGTCCGGGGGCGATATGGGATCTCGTTCGCGCACGGCTTCACCGCGGACCACCAGTTCGGCGCGGGCGCGGAGTTCTCGAAAACGCTGGCGCTCGACCTGATGCTGGCGCGCGAGGGAGGCTATGGCAATCGCGGTGTGAGCTGGCGACCTGTAGCCGGGGTGCGGATCGCCATCGGGAAATACCGCATCACACTCGCCCGCGACGCCGGCGTGAATGACCTGGGCTCGGCGTATCGCGTCGGTGTGGACGCGCGGTTTCGGTGAGCATCGACCTCCTGAGTCTCGCGCCCGACGCCGCGCGGGCTGCGCTCGGGCAGTGGCTCGCGCGGCGCGGCGAAGCGCCGTATCGCGTGCGGCAGGTGTTTCCCCGGTTGTGGCAGCGCCCCGTGGCGCGCTGGGACGACGCCACAGATCTCGCTGTTTCCCTACGAACAGCACTCGCTGAAGCCTTTCCGCTGCGCAGCTTGACGCTGAAAACCCATCAGGTTTCCAGCGACGGCACCGAGAAGTTTCTGTGGGCGCTGGACGACGGCGAAGCGATCGAATCGGTGCTGATTCCTGAGGGGAAGCGTCGCACGCTCTGCATCTCGTCGCAGGCGGGCTGCGCCCTGGGCTGCATCTTCTGCGCGACCGGGCGCATGGGTTTTCGTCGCAATCTCTCTGCCGCGGAGATCGCCGGGCAGGTGCGTGAGCTGGTCATGCGCGATCCAACGCGGAAACCCACGAACATCGTGTTCATGGGGATGGGGGAGCCGCTGCTCAATTGGGACGCTGTAGACACCACGCTCACGATTCTGAATCAGGCGGAGGGGCTCGGCATCGGCGCCCGACACATCACGATCTCCACCGTGGGTATTCTGCCCAACCTGGCGAAATTCGCCCAGCGTCCCGAGCAGTTTCGCTTGGCCGTGTCCCTGCACGCGCCCAACCCCACGCTGCGTCGCGAGCTGATGCCGATCGAGAAGAAGTACACGCTTCCCGAAGTGCTGCAGGCGCTGCAGCAGTTTCGACGGCGCGTGACGCTCGAGTATGTACTGATCGGTGGGAGGAACGACTCGCTCGACACGGCCGATCAGCTGGCGAAGCTCGCGCAACCGCTCGAGGCACTGGTGAATCTGCTGCCGCTCCATCCAGGCGGCGCGCCCGATCTGACGCCCAGCAGCCGCGCGCACATGCTCGCGTTCGAGCGGCGGGTGAAGCAGCACGGGGTCGAGGCGGTGCTGCGGCGCAGCCGCGGCCTCGACATCAGCGCCGCCTGTGGACAGTTACGGGTGGAAGTCGAAGAAGGAACGAGCGGCCGTCGCAAAGTCCGCGCCGAGGAGCACGCTCACATCGAGTAGCCTGGAGCTGTCGAGGTCCACTTCGATGCGTCCCTGGCCGAGCGCCGCCCGGACGCGCTCGGCCGCCTGCGTCGTCCCCCGTCGCACGATGATGCGCGTCGAATCGAGCCCACTTTCCGCCGCGTTCCCGAAGTACACCACATCGATGCCGGCATGACGCAGCAGGCGCGTGCCGACGCGGGCTTCACCAGATCGACCGCTGGCGTTTAGTACCTCGACCGTTATCGCGGGACCCTTGTCACCGGGGATGGGATGCGTCTGCGGGGAGCCCCCGCCACAGCCCACGAGAACCAAAATGATGGCCGAAATCCTCATGACCGTCCGACCAGCGAGTTCCAGAACGCCACCGTCTCGTCCGGAAGCATCCACCCCGACCGCAGCATCCACTCGATCCGGCGGCGGGCGACTTCCCGTAGGACGGCAGCGCGCTCCTTGGGAACGCGTTGGGCTAGCTGCGGGTGATCGGCCGTAGCCGCGGTTGGTTTTCGTGCCGGCTCCAGAAAATCCGCGAGATACAACATCGTCCCGACGGCGTCCCAGGCCGCAAAACCGATCGTGTGGTACCGGATCGCATCGAGGACGCCGCGATCCGTTTCACCGTCCGTCGCCGCGCGGGCGGCGGCCAGCGGACCGTGCGCGAGCGGATCGCCAAGCGGCGCGTCGCGCAGTGCGTCGTGCAGCCACCCGGCCCGCACCCAGCGGTCCCGCTCTTGCGCGTCGACGCGCATGGCATCGGCCCAGCTCCCCAGCAACGCGACCACCCGCTCGATGTGGGCGCGTCGCTCCGGCGACACCTGCGCCCACGCCGGCAAGCTCACCGCGTGACTCGCGGATCGGCACCGATGCCTTCGCCTAAGACGACGTTATCGAGCAGCCGCGTCTTGCCGACGCGCGCCGCCACGGCGGCGACCGTATGGGCCGTCACGCGACTCACCGGCTGCAGATTCTCATCGACCAGTGCGCAGTACTCCGGCGTGACATCGGGTACGCGCATCGCCTCGAGGCCGGCGCGCTGCACCCTCGCGGGATCGGCCTCGCCCCCGCGCCACGTCTGCTCGAGGGTGCGCAGGGCACGCGAGAGCGCGAGCGCGGCCCGGCGCTCGTCGGGGCTCAGATAGGTGTTACGCGATGAGAGGGCGAGCCCATCCAGCTCGCGGACCGTCGGCGCCACGTCGATCGTGACAGGAAAGTCGAGATCCTGGACGAGTCGCTTCACCAGCATTGCCTGTTGAAAGTCCTTGCGGCCGAACACCGCGACATCGGGCTCGACGATGTGAAACAGCTTGGCGACCACGGTGAGCACGCCGATGAAGTGCCCGGGCCGCGCGGCACCTTCGAGCGTATCGGCCACCGCTCCCGGAATCACGCGGACCAGTGGTTCTCCCGTGTACATCGCGGCCGCCTCCGGGACGAACAAGCAATCCACTTCCCGTCCCTCGGCCAGCTGGCGGTCGCGCGGGAGGTCACGGGGATAGCGGGCGAGGTCCTCGGTCGGCCCGAACTGCAGCGGATTGACGAAGATGCTGACGACGACGCGCTCGGCCAGCGCGCGCGCGCGGTCCACGAGGCGGAGGTGCCCCTCGTGGAAAAACCCCATAGTGGGAACGAAGCCGATGGTGTGGCGGCGAGAGCGCTCGGTGCGAGACCACGCGCGCATCTCGGCAATGCTGGTGAGCTCGCGCAACTAGAACTCGCGCTTCTTCATCTCCGAAAAGAAGTCGCGACGCTCGATGTCATCGTCCGTACTGTCCGGCGGCAGCGTCGGGTCGTAGCGCTTGCGCGCCTTGGGCTTCGCTTTCGCCGCCTTGGCCATGTTTTTCTTGATCAGCTTGGCGAGCTTTTCGTCTTCCGTCTTCGACACGGCTTCCCTCCGGTCAGAATGATCAATAATCAATAATCAATGATCAATTTTCAATGATCGTTGGTCATTGATCATTGATTATTGATCATTCTTTAGCCTCACTTGCCGAAAGAGTGCTCCGGCCCCGGGTAACGGCCCTCGCGCACTTCGGCGGCGAACACGCGGGCGGCTTCCCGGACATCTTCCGCCAGTGCCGCGTATTTCTTGACGAATTTTGCCGAGAATTGATCGTTCAGGCCGAGCATGTCGTGCAGCACGAGCACCTGGCCGTCGCATGCGGGACCGGCGCCGATCCCGATGGTCGGGATCGTGAGCGACTTGGTGATCTGCGATGCCAGCGGCGCGGGCACCAGCTCGAGCACGACGGCGAACGCGCCGGCGTCCTGGAGGGCTGTGGCGTCGGCCTTGAGCCGCCCCGCCGCGGCGTCCTCACGGCCCTGCACCCGGTAGCCCCCCAGCGCATGCACCGACTGGGGCGTGAGCCCGATGTGGCCCATGACGGGGATGCCGATATCGACGAGCCGCCGGACCGTCGCGGCCATCGGCTGTCCTCCCTCGATCTTCACGGCGTGACAGCCCGTTTCCTTCAGCGCCCGGCCGCAATTGCGCAGCGCGTCTTCCGGCGAGACCTGGTAGCTGAGGAACGGCATGTCGCAAACGACCATGGCGCGCTCGGTGCCGCGGCGCACCATCGTCGTGTGATAGATCATCTGATCGAGGGTCGCCGAAAGTGTGGAGGGCGCGCCCGCCAGCACCTGGTTGAGCGAATCGCCGACGAGCAGGATGTCGATCCCGCAGGCGTCGAGCAGGCGCGCAAAGAGCGCGTCGTAACAGGTCAGCGCGACGATGCGCTCGCCCTTCTCCTTCATTTCGAGCAACGCGCGCGTCGTGATGCTAGCCATGTTCCCTTTCCAGCTCGGCGATTTCGCGCTGCCAGAAATCGCGGTTGGGCAGCTCCGAGTGCGGAATCGTCAGGTCCGGACTCCGTACAGTCTTGGTGCCATACCGCACGATGTCGAGGTCCAGGGTCCGCGGTCCCCAGCGCTCGCGCGGGGGAGGCTCGCGCCCCCGCTCGACTTCGATGGCCCGGCAGTGCGCCAAGAGTGCCGTCGGGTCCAGCGTCGTTTCGAGCAAAACCATTTGGTTCAAAAATGGCGGCTGCGCAACCGGTCCAATAGGCGCCGTTTCTTCGATGCCCGAGGCCGCCACGAGTCGCGTTCCCGGGAGCGCCCCCAGCCGAGACCGCGCATACGCCAGATGTGCCGCGCGATCCCCAATGTTCGAGCCGAGGGCCACGAAGGCCCGTTCAGTTGACGTTGGCGAACCCGCGCGTCAGATCGCGCAGCATGGTCGCAACCTGCTCCAGGTCCCGCGTGGCGCGCTCGAGATCGGACAGGCCTTCGGCGGCTTGCACGGCCCGCGTGGCGACGTCATCGGCCTGGAGCCGGTTCTCTCCCGCGACGCTGGCGATGGCGTTGATCCGCTCGCGCAGGCGCGCGAACGCCTGATGCTGCTCGCCGGCGGCGGCGGTGATGCGGCCGGCGTGGGCGGTCGCTTCCGCCGTCGCCGCGACGATGGCATCCAGGGCTTCGAGCGCCGCGGCCGACAGCTCCTCCACATCTCCGACGTTTACCTGGCCGCGGCGCATTTGCTCGACGACTTCGCCGACCTGGGTGTGGATGTCCTGGACGAGCTCGCCGGCCTCGGCCGCCGCGTTCGCGCTCTGCTCGGCCAGCCGGCGTACTTCGTCGGCGACGACGGCGAACCCCTTGCCGTGCTTGCCGGCCCGCGCCGCCTCGATCGCGGCGTTGAGCGACAAGAGATTCGTCATGTCGGCGAGCTCGCGGATCGACGCAATGAAGCCGGTGATGCGGCGGCTCACCTGGCCGAGCTGTTGGACCTTACTCGAGCTCTCCCCGACGAACGCCTTGAGGGCGACGAGGCGTTCAATCGCTTCGCGAATCTGCGTGCGGTTGCGGCTGGCGACTTCGCTCGCCGCGGTCGAGGCGCGCGCCGCCCCGGCCCCATCATCGGACACGCGGCGGGACACCTGCGACAGGGTCTCTGTCGCTTCCAGACCGCCCGACACTGCCCCCTCTTCGCGACGCACGCCCTCGCGGATGACGCCCGTGGATTGCGCCACCGCGGAGGCCACGCCCTTCAACGCTTCCGCGGTTTGCGCGATGGTCGCGAGCTGGCGAGTCATCCGCTCCACCGTCTCCACGAGCGGCCGGCGCAGGTCGGTGATATGGACCGCCGTCGCGAGCTGGCTTGCGAAGGTGGTGATCGTCAGGATGTCCTGCCGACGATAGCAATTCTTCTTGTGATGCTCGAGCTCCAGCGTGCCGATCACCTGATCCCCGAACTTGAGCGGGACGATCACCAGACTCTGGACCTCGAGGGGCGCGTCGGCGATCCGCTTGTCCCGGGTGATGTCATCGATCACGACGGTCTCGCCACTGGTCGCCACGGCCTGCCGCAGGGCGACGGTATCCTGCGACGGCTCACGGCGTCCTTCGCGGCCTCGCTCCGACCGGTGCACGAGCGACAGCACACTGTCATGCAGCCGGTAGATACGGAAGTCGCCCCAGTCCACCAGGCGGTTCGCCAGGCGCTCGATCCGCTGGAACGAGTCCTGGAGACTGATGTTGGCGGTAATCACCGCTTCCATCGCGTGGATCTTGTTCAACTCCTCGGCGGAGATTGCCTCTTCGATCATCTGCTTGAGCAAGAGGCCGAGGAACGTGAGCACGAGCCCCACCAGCAGCCACGCACCGAACGACCAGGCGACCACCGCGCCGACGAAAATCGTCGCGGCGAGCAGCGTCGCCGCGTACGTGATCACTTCGTACCGCACCACCATCAGCCGTTCCGCCGGCTCGAGCTTGGCGCGGATGATGAGACTGAAGTAGAAGAGCACGCGGCCGAACACGAAGTAGGCGAGCGCGTAGCCCGCCAGCGCGGGCAGGAGCTCGATGTTGAGGACCGGCACGCCGTTCGGCATGTCGAGCCACTCCAGCGCCGCCGCGTACACCCCGTAGGCCGCGACGAGCGTGATGACCTCCCGTCCCAGATTGATCCACGAGACGCGCAGCGGCTTGCGTTGCCACGCCGAATCGGTGACGAGCGTCGCACCGGCGATCGCCAGGGCGGTCGCGGGTACACCGACAAGCAGACTACCGGCCAGTCCGACGAGCGCGGTCTGTGTGAGATAGGAGTACTTGCTGAGCGGGACGGACAGGCCGCGCAGCGCCACCGCCGCGCCGAACAGCACGACGATTTCGGGGATTTGCGCCAGCCAGCGGTGGTCGGCGCTGAGGACGGCGACGAGCAGCGCGGTGCCGACCCACGCCAGCGCCTGACTGTAGAGGCTGACGAACCGGGCGACCTTCATCCGTGCACCGCGGCGGCGAGGTCGCGCGTCAACCGCTCCAGGCCGGCCACGCCGTCGTGCGCCAGCGCGTCCAGCAGCGCGCTGCCCACCACGACGCCATCCGCGGCGCGCGCCGCCGCGGCCGCCTGCGCCGGTGTGCTGATTCCGAATCCGACGGCCACCGGAAGTCGTGTGATGGCGCGAATGCGCCGGACCTGCGCATCCAGGTCGGCCGGCACCGTGTCACGCGCCCCCGTGACCCCGAGCCGCGAGATCAGGTACACGAACCCGGTGGCGCCTGACACTGCGGTCTCTAGTCGTCGGTCATCAGTTGTCGGTGCGACCAGGCGAATCAGGTCGAGAGCGCTATCGCGAACCGTCTGTTCGACCGCCGGATCGGCGCCCGCGGGGAGATCGGTGAGCAACATGCCCGCCGCGCCTGCGGCGCGCGCCGCTTCGACGAATCGCTGCATCCCGAAGGAGAGCACGGGATTCAGGTACGTCATGATGATGATGGGGATCGGGCTGTCCGCTTTGCGGACCAGCTCCAGGACGCGCGGCACCGTCATCCCCTGCTCCAGGGCCGCCTGTGTCGTCCGCTGAATCGTCGGTCCATCCGCGAGCGGATCCGAGAAGGGCACGCCCACCTCGACGAAATCCGCTCCGGCTGCAGCGACGCCCCGGATCGCTTCGAGCGAGCGGGTGAAATCGGGAAAACCGGCGGTCAGGTAGGGAATCAGCGCACGTGACGTGCCGAGCGCCCGCCACCGTGCCTTGATGGAGGAGGCCGGCTCAGACAAAGTAGTCGCTGACGTTGATCCCGTATTTGACAGGGTCGGTGACCTTGACGATGGTGCGCGGATAGCTGCCGGTCGCGTCCTTCTCTGAAAGATCGACGATCGTGCCCGGCGTGAGTAGCGCGCCGTCGGGGGTGGTGACCAGGCGCACCACCGGTCGGTGGACGTGCGCCACATCGGGGTTCGCGCTGTGGACCAGCGCCACTTCGTAGGTGTCGAGAATGACGCACGTGCCCACGGGGTAGATCCCGATCAGGTTGATAAACGCCTTCACCACGACCGGATCATAGCCGCGCCGGGGGTTCTCCCACATCTCCTTGAGCACTTGATCGGGCTGAATCGGCACGGTCTGATACACACGGCGGCTCGTCGCCGCATCGAACCCGTCGGCCACCGCGATGATCTTGGAGTAGATCGAGAGCTCCCGTCCGCGGATCGACTTCGGGTAGCCCGTCAGGTCGATCTTCATGTGGTGTTCGTACGCGGCCACCATCCCGCGGTAGGGGATCTCTCCGTAGCCGCGCAACCCGAACAGCGTCAGCACACCCAGCCAGGGATGGGCCTGCATGATCCGCCATTCTTCTTCGGTCAAGCCCCCTTCCTTATTTAGGACCTCCAAGGGCACGCGAGACTTGCCGACATCGTGGAACAACGCCGACATGCCGAGATCGTAGAGCTGCAGCTTCGTAAGCCCGAGCTTGCGCCCCAGCGCCACCGAGAAGATGCAGACGTTCACGGAATGCGTGAACGTGTACTCATCATAGTCGCGGAGTGTGGTCAAACCGACCAGCGATGACTCATTGTTGAGCACCTGATCGACGATGGCCTGCACCGCGCGCTTCACCTTCTTCACGTTGGCGGTGCGGCCCATGCGAATGCTGTTGATGACCTCTTTGGTCACCGCCACCGAGCGCGCGTAGGTCCGCTTCGCCGCTTCCTTTTGCCGTTCCTCCTCTTCGACGTCCTCCTCGGCTTCGAGCGGCGGCTCGACACTGATGTGTGAGACGGCGCCGTCGGTCAGCTTCTGCGACAGCTCGAACAGCTTGTTGGGGTTGGCTTCCTTCGCGGCGTAGGCGAGCAACAGCGAGACGAAGATCTGGAGCTGTTTGCGGTCCACCCCCTCGTCGACCCGCACGGCGCCGATGCCGCATTGCTGGAGGACACCCAGGATGTGCGAAAAGGAGGCGTAGTTGTCGAGATCGAGGCGCAGCCGCGTCGAGTTTACGAAGATGAACTCGCCCTGGATCCGGACCTCGAGCTCGCGCTCGACATCGAGCAACTGTTTCGTGGTCGCCGCCAGATCGTCGAGCGCCTTTTGCACCTGGGCGTTCTCGATCGGATAGAGCTTCAGCGAGCGGAAGGCGGTGTACAGCACGACGAGGAAGTCCCGGCCGGCATGCCGGAGGAAACCGTCCGTGGTTTGGACGGTCTCCATCATCGACAGCCGTTTCCCGCCTGGCGCCGTCATGATGCCGGTCCTCCCACGTCGCGCAGCGCGCGGCTCACCGCGTTGCGCACGAGCGGCTCCTTATCCTGGGTCACCTTCTGCAGGATTTCCCGCGCCGCCGGCGAGCGAATCTTGCCGAGCGCCATCGCGGCGCAGG